>Ga0210387_10000017_pt1 | contig 208247 bp, 168 predicted proteins | sample IncBWC7OmetaG_FD_160108 | JGI IMG/M metagenome (GOLD analysis project Ga0210387, IMG submission 160108) | Forest soil microbial communities from Barre Woods Harvard Forest LTER site, Petersham, Massachusetts, United States - Inc-BW-C-7-O ...
GTCTCCGAAAACGCCTCTCTCTGCTTCCCCGAAATGACCCACGGCCTCGCCCCCGCCGCCATCATGGCCTATCTCGGCGAATACGCTCTGCCCCGTTTCGCCTTTCCTCTGGTTCTTTTCGGAGAGCCCTTCACTCCCCAGCAAGCTCAGGAAATCGGCTTGATCTCCCAGGTTGTTCCCGCCACAAATCTCACCAGCGAAGCCGACGCCCTGAGCGCCCGCATCCTGCAACTCGATCCCGGCGCCGCCCGCCGCTGCAAGGACTTCTTCCTCACCGCCCAATCCAACTCCTTCGAAAAAAACTGCGAACTCGCCGTCGAAGCCCTCACCGCCGGCACCCTCGCTGCACTCGCGAGAAAAAAGTGAGTCACTCTTGACCGTCAACGCCGGCGCCCGTCTCGACCGCCTCCCCATCTCCAGCTTCCATCGCCGCATCCTCACGCTCATCGCCATCGGCATGTTCTTCGACGGCTACGACGTCTACGTCGCCGCCAGCGTCCTCGGCGCCACGCTCCACGCCGGCTTTTCCACCCTCGCGCAAAACGCCCAGTTCGTCTCCGTCACCTTCATCGGCATGATGCTCGGCTCGTTCCTCACCGGATTCCTCGGTGATCACTTCGGCCGCCGCTTCACCTATCAGGCAAACCTCATCATCTTCGGCCTCGCTTCCATCGCGTCCGCTTTCGCTCCCAATATGTCCGCATTGATTCTTCTGCGCGGCGTGATGGGCATCGGACTCGGCGCCGAACTCGTCGCCGGTTACGCCGCCATGACCGAATTTCTTCCTCCGCAAGCCCGCGGCCGCTGGTGCGGCATCCTTAACGCCGTCGTCGTCACCAGCCTACCCATCAGCGCGCTCGCCAGCGCCGTCCTCATCCCCCGCTTCGGCTGGCGCATCATGTTCATCATCGGCGGCGTCGGCGCGCTCATCGTCTGGTACCTGCGCAAATCCATGCCCGAATCTCCGCGCTGGCTCGAATCCGTCGGCCGCACCGATGAAGCCGAAAGAATGATGCTGGAAATCGAAAGCGAATTCGCCATTCAAGCCCCGCCGCTGCCCGCTCCCGCCTTCGCGCCACCTTCGACCGCCGCGAACAACTTCGCTTCCCTCTTCGGCCCGCAACTCTTCTCCCGCCTCTTCGTCGGTTGTACTGTCCTCATCGTCGCCAACACCTTGATCTACGGCTTCGTCACCTGGCTCCCCACCTTCTTCGTTCAGCAGGGCCTCAGCATTGCCAACTCCTTCAAATACTCTTTCCTCATGAGCATCGGCGCACCTGTCGGCGCGGCCATCGCCTCCCTCTCCGCCGATTCCCTCGGCCGCAAGCCCGCCATCATCACCGCCTCCGCGCTAACCATCCTCTTCGGCGGCATCTACCCCTTCATCCGCGATCCCCGCCTGCTTCCGCTTGCTGGCTTTCTCCTGGTCGTCTGCATCTACATCCTCGTCGCCCTTCTTTTCGCCATCTACATTCCCGAACTCTTTCCCACCGACGTCCGCATGCGCGCCCTAGGCCTTTGCAACACCCTCGGCCGCACCGCCACCATCTTCACCCCATTCCTCGTAGTCTTCCTATTCCGCTCTCATGGCGTAGCCGGCGTAGTCGCCCTGATGATCGCCCTCCTCCTCATCCAGATCCTAGCGGTCCACTTCTTCGGCCTCGAACCCAAACTCCGCCGCCTCGAAGAAATGCAATAACTTTCTGTCTTCCGCGCCGTGCTGAGGGATCCCAACCGGCCCACACAATCCCCCCATATTGTTGTTACTGCATATATATTTATTTATGTGGTATTTATCAATCGACGTAGAACCTTAGCGCCGGAGACGCGTCAGAAGTTAGCCCCGCGCGTAAGTGCTGGGTATGCCCCCCCCCCCCTCAGGAACTCACGCACCGGAGGTGGGACACGTTCCCACACCTGCGCCGAAAGCGCAATTCACGTCGCCTTCAGAACAGAAGACCGACAAACAACCATCTCGACGGAATTCCAACACGAATGTGGGCCTACATATCCGGGACTTGCCAAAAACTCGGCGCCCTCGCCGTCGGCGAACAACCCTTCCGCAGCCCACAGAAGGACTCTGGCAACAACATGAATATCCCTGCCAACAGCTCTCCTGGCTACTGGCTGGCAGAAGGTTTCCTCGGCCAGCGCACCTGACTTCCGGCGCGGGGGTCGGCCCGGGCTAACAGCGAGAGTAATTTCACGCAAAGCCTCAGGAGCATTCGAATGGAGGGGTTGGCACAGAGCTGGAGTCCGGAAGGGAAACTCAGTCCTCGAATCGGGCGCGCAGCGTGAAATGCCCTTGCAGGCGGCCGCCGATCCATCTCGGGCAATCACCAGTCCTAGAATGGGCCTCATTCCGCGATTCGTGCCAGAACGAGACCTTCGGTTGACGGTGGGAGCGGATTTTCCAATATTCCTAATCTTCATTCATTTCTGAACGGAATATAGCCTGAACTTTCAATACCTTACCTGTGGTCGAAAGATGAAAAGTCGAAAGGTTTATGGATGCCATCGTGCAGCAGAAAGCAGGAACCAGGAAGCTTAAGCTGACCACTCTGTGCACGAACGGCAGCCATCATACCATTCTGGCCTTGGGTGAATCGTTGGACTCCTATCGAGGTTCCTTGCAACCGCCTGAACCAATATCCGTGGATTATCCGAGAGACCCACATCCGAGCGCCATCCGGGTGAATTTCCGGCTGCTTGAACGCCAGGAGTGGTGGCTATGGGCCGCAGCGATTGCGATTACTCTACTCCTGACGATTGGCCTGGCATCATTTCTGCTTCCCAACACGGCCTTTCATCAAGACTTCTACCCCCAAGTTGTCTTGCCGCAGGCCATCCGAGGTCTAGTCGGGCTGATTTTTCTGTTCGACCTGTACACCATCTATCAGCATCTCCTGATCCACAGGATCCGCAAGGAACTGGTAGAACGCGAGGAACTGTTCCACCTGATCAGTGAAAACGCCGCCGACATGATCGCGATCGTGGACATGGATGGGAACCGGATTTTCAACAGTCTTTCCTATCAAAAGGTGTTGGGCTATTCGCCCGAAGAATTGCAGCATTCATCAGCATTCGAGCAGATTCACCCCGATGACCGTGAGCGCGTCAAAAACGCGGCCGAGGATGCGCGGCGCACGGGGATTGGAAAAACTCTGGAGTACCGCCTTCGCCACAAGAATGGCACCTGGCTGGCGTTGGAATCCACTTCGAGCGTGATTCTAAATGCGAATGGGGATCCGGAAAAACTAGTGATTGTGAACCGCAATGTCACGAAGCGCAAAAGAGCCGAGGAAGCTCTGCGTCGCTCGGAGGCGGATTTTCGCTCCGTGGTGGAACACGCGCCTTACGCAATATATCGCGCAAGCGTCACCGGCCGGTTCCTGCAAGTGAATCCGGCGCTCCAGAAAATGCTGGGCTACGAGCTGGAGGAGGAGCTTTTAGGAAGAGATCTGGCAACGGAAATCTTCCGGCACACCGGCGAATACCAGCGGCTGGTCGAACTCCTCAGCCGCACTGAGGAAATCAAGGACATGGAGATGGACTGGAAGCGACAAGACGGAACGCCGATCACCGTGCGTTGTTCCGGACGTCGCATCAACGACGAACACGGGGTCGCGGCGTATTTTGAGGTTTTTGCAGAGGATGTGACGGAAAAACGAGTACTCGAACGCCAACTGCGGACGGCGCAGAAGATGGAAGCAATTGGCCGGCTTTCGGGGGGCATCGCGCACGACTTCAATAATCACCTCGGCGTGATTATCGGCTACAGCAGAGTGCTGAAACGTCAGTTGGGGGAAAATCATCCTCTAACTGAGCATGCCCTGGAAATCGAAAAGGCGGGGCAACGGGCCGCTTCCTTGACGAAACAGTTGCTGGCGTTCAGCCGTCAGCAGGTCTTGACGCCGGCTGTTCTCTGCCTCAACACCCTCGTCGCGGACATGGAAAAAATGCTACCGCCGCTTCTGGGCGAGGACATCGAAGTCTCCCTGGTCGGGGATCCTCATCTTGGCAATGTGAAGGCGGACCAGGGCCAGATCGAACAAGTCATCATGAACCTGGCTGTCAACGCGCGCGACGCGATGCCGGAGGGCGGCAAACTGAAGATTGAGACGGCCAACGCCATCCTTGATCAAGCCTACACGCGCAACCATCCGGGCTCGAAAGCCGGCAACTATGTGACGTTGGGGGTAACCGACAGCGGCATGGGCATGGACGCCGGAACTCTGACGCATATGTTTGAGCCTTTCTTCACCACCAAAGAACGCGGCAAGGGAACGGGACTTGGGCTTGCGACTGTGTACGGCATCGTGAAACAGAGCAACGGATATATCTCGGTGGAGAGTTCCATCGGCAAGGGAACTTCTTTTCAAATTTATCTACCCCGTTATGAGGGACAGCCAGTTGCGGAGGCCCAAACTATCGACCTCCCCGAAAACCTGCGGGGCTCGGAAAGCATTCTGTTGGCGGAAGACTCCGAGGCGCTGAGAAAACTTGCCCAAAGCAATCTTGAATCAGCCGGATTCCGAGTGCTGTCAGCGCGCAGTGGCGAAGAAGCGCTGGAAATCGCAAAACGGCATCCAAGCACTTTTGATCTCCTGCTGACGGACGTGGTGATGCCCGGCATGAACGGCCGGGTTTTGGCGGAACACCTTTTGCCGCGCCAGCCGGGAATGAAGGTCCTTTACATGTCGGGCTATACCGACAGTTTTATTGCAGGACACGGCGTACTGGAATCTGGAACCTACCTCCTGCACAAACCATTCACGGAAGACGTTCTTATCCGCAAGGTCCGAGAGGTGCTCGATGGCGGGAAGCAGTCGCCGTCCGCCATGAAACATGCGGCTGAACTTGCCGGCAGCAATCTCCGCTCCGGTCAGTAGGAGGAACTTGGCGATGCCAAAGGTGCTGCTGGTGGACGACGATGAAGCCTTGCGACGTCTGATCCGCCTTGAACTGAGCGACGCCTTTGAAGTCATCGACTCGGGTGAGCCGGCACAGGGTTTGGCTCTCGCACTCGAGCACAAGCCCGACGCCATCTTGTTGGATCTGCGCATGCCTAACTACTCCGGCTATGAACTCCTTCAGACGTTTACCGCGCTCAGCCACACTCAGAAGATCCCCGTGATTATTGTGAGCGGTGAGGCAGGTGGACAAACAAGAGAACATTGCAAGCAGCTCGGCGCAGCCGGTTATTTCGAGAAGCCGATCGATTTCGAGGCGCTGCGGGCATGCCTCCAGCAAATCGCCAGGAGCAGCCGGTATACGCCCCGAGCCGAAGTGCGGGTACGGTTGCACATCGCCCTGAAGCTCGCAGGTGTCGACACTCAAGGAAAGAAGTTTGATCTGATCGCGACTACTGAGAACGTGAGTATGAGCGGCTTCGTATGCGGCTGCGCAGCGGATCTCCCGGTCGATTCCATTTTAGACGTCTATCTTAGGAGCTCAGGTGAAAACTACGTGGGCAAAGCCAAAATTGTGCATTTGAGCTCGAACGGCCCGCCGCTTCGGCACTATGGATTCCGCTTCATTGAGAAGACTGGACCCTGGGTGCTCCAGTAAAAAGTAAGCGAACCATTCTAATGACCAATCGCTGATTAGATGAGGGTGTCGGCTCCCTCTTTCGCTCCAACGGCGTAGTCGCCCTAATAATCACCCTCCTCCCAATCCAAATCCTGGCCTTCCATTTCTTCGCCATCCAACCCAAACTCCGCCCTCTCGAAGAAATGCAATAATTCTCCTTCTTCTTAAAGGTAAGCGCAGGCCTTTAGCCATGCCCGCCTTCGGCCATTGTAGAGCCCGCCTTCTGAGGCGGGCCGCTTTGTTCTCTCCACATTCTTCCCTGTGGCGCTGGTCTTTTAAGCCAGCCTCTTGGGTTTTGCTCCCGGCGTCCGCCCTCCGAAGCAGGGTCAACCCGCCACACACACACTCACACACAACATTGTAGGGGCCGAGTTCACTCGGCCCGTTGCAACTGCCACGCCAATTTAAATTGTCTGGAGTCTTCTTACCGCACCACTCGCCGAACCCGCAACCTCCCCCTCAGTGCCCGCCGCTTTTCACGCGTGAGCCTACCTGCCCCGCCGGCCGGAATCGCAATGCGGACCACACTTCGTCGATCGCAACGATGGACACGGCACGCCATCCGGCAACACTCATGGCTTCGCGAATTACATCTCGACTCAACTCCCCGCCAGCCTTCGACGTTTTCTTTGGGTACGAGATCCATACCAACGCGTTTGGACCAGCAAGTTTCGACAGCTTCTCGGCCAATTTGCGGATTTCCGAGAGCCGCGTGGCAAAGGCTTGCACAAACGGGTAGTTTCCAACCGCTCGTGATGAGACGGTTAGTCCGTCAGGCAGCGGCGCGAGCAACTTCAGGTAGCCTGGTGGAGGCGCGATGATCAGCGCCCGCATGCCGGGATTCATTCCGAGTTTTCTGCCAACCGGTTTCATGATTTGCGATTCACCTTGCTGGAAAGCGCGAACTGATTCCCGTCGGGATCCTTGAGGACGGCAATCGACCCCCACGGCTCGTTCTTGGGTTCCTGGGCAAAGGTGACGCCTTTGGACTTGAGGACCTTGGCGGTGGCAAACACGTCGTCGCACCAGAAAGCGATGGATTGAAACTCCCCGATCCGTCGCTCGTGGCCCTCGGGCGTGTAGAGCGCGACTCCCGTCTCCGCACCGGGAATGAGGAGTTCAATCCAGCGTTGCTTCTCGGTAAACGGCTGGTCGGTGACTACTTTCAGTCCCAGTGCTTCGGTGTAAAACTTCAGCGAAACGTCCTGATTGCGAACCGGAATGCTTACAAATTTTATGCCCCGGATCATGGCTGACCCTCCTTAAATTCAAATGTGCAGAGCTTAGCGTGCGAAATTCTCAGGTGCAATCATCCAGTCGTTGCTATATTAATGGCCGGTATAGCCATGCCGACTTTCGATGATTACGTCGTTGACGTGCTGATGCGCGACCTTGTCGGGCACGATCGCAAGCCCGCCAGCTTCTTGGTCTATCTGTGGCTCGCCGCGGAACAAGCCCGCCGCCAGGGAGCCGTCCAGGTGAGTTATCAGGAATTGGCCGAGTCCATTGGACTATCCAAGAGTTCGGCCCAATATGCGGTGCGTTGGCTTGTGCGCAGGAAGCTCGTCGCTTCGAGCAAGGAAAATGCCACCGCGGTCCTCTCTTACACCGTGCTCAGTCCATGGAGGGATGCCGCACGTCGCACCAGTTCCCGCCGCGGTGACTGATGGCTACTTCTGGCTCGCCGCTCTTCGCCTTTCTCCGCTCTTGCTGATTTCGCTCCGAAGTTATCTCGTAAATCGGTCCTTAGGAGGCCGCCCGGGTGTGGCAGACGCACAACCGCCGTCTATTTTCCGAGTGGCTGAATAATCTCGTCCAAGATGTTAGGCTGCCCCTCCACTCGGACCAAATGGGGATACCGCTCACCCTGGTGATAATCCACCGCGTACGTGGCGTAATACTCTCCATTCTCCGCCAGAAGCGCGATTGGTTTCTGGTTCGTCAACGAACCTTGCAAAGCCGCCCGCACAATATCTTTCGACCATTTCCGGCCATTCACCGCGATCATCTTCATTCCCGGAGCCACGCCGGCAGCGTAGGCCGGCGTCCCTGGAATCACATCGCGCACTTCACCCTCTTTCGTGGCTATCAACCCCAGGGAAAAGCTGAGGTCAATTTCGTCCCCGCTTTTTTCCCCGGCGTCCATCGTGACGTTTTTCTGCCCGGTATAAACCAGTTTCCAGCCTCCACCGGTTATCCCGCCCAGCGGAGCCTGCGGCGATTTCGAATCCAGCCGTTCGCGCAGCAGACGCGCCCAGTCATTGGGAACCACCTGGTTCAGCGCGGCAACCACATCATCAAAGTTGTACGGCACCACTTTCGGCGGCCCGCTCTCTCCTCCGTGAAACACGCGGCAAAAATCGTTCAACGATTTCTGGCCCTTGCTCTTTTGCCGGAGCAGCGTATCCACTTCCAGCCAGATCAAGTCCCCCTCGGGATAGTAATCCGCCGTGCGGCGCCAGTTGGTCCATTCCTGCGGAGCGCTAAACACACTTTGCACCGACGTCGCCGTATCCTGCAGCGGCCGCCAAGTCCGCCCGGCCCGGTGGTCCAGCATGGCCGCCGTGTACGCCAGGTCCTCATGGAACTGCTCTGCCGACCGAAGCCCCGTGCGCGCCGCCAGAATGCTCCCAAGATAGTCCGTCAGCCCTTCATAGACCCACAGCAGATCCCCATGCATCGGTTCCTGATAATTCGCCGTCACCAGCCCCGCTGGCCTGCGGTACTTCCCATTCCAGGAATGCACGAATTCGTGCGGCAGCAGGTCCGCCTCCAGATTATGCGACTCCGGGTTGCTGAACATGTCTTCCGCGGCCCCATTGTCGCTGGACTCGTGATGCTCCAGGCCGTGGTGCGCCGTTTGGTCGCTCAGAGTCAATAGAAAGTGATAGCTGGTGTAATGCCGCGCTCCAAACAGTTTTCCCGTTTCGCTCACCAGTTGCGTAAGGCTGGCAACGTCCTTGTCCGTGATCTGGATCGACTCTTCGCTCTCCCCCACCATGTCCACCACATGCGTGAGCGGTTCACCTGCGGGAGTAATTTGCACCTGCCGGTAATTTGCGCCGGCGATCACTGGAGAATCCACCAGGGCAGTCAGCGACACCGTCTGGAAATCCACCGAGTTCCCGCTTTGCCGCGCCGGCTTCAGCGCCGTGCCAAACTTCCACCCTTCCGGAAGTCGCAGGCTTGCCGTCACTCGCACCGCGTCAGTCGCCGTTCCCTTCGGATACAGCACCACCTGGTTCCACAGCAGGTCCAGCACTTTGCTGGACGCCAGCGAATTCTTTCGGTTGTACGTGACCGTGTCATAGGTCGCTTCCATCTCCGTCGCTCCCTCGGGAATTTGCAAGTGGAAGGCGTACATGTCCTCCAGATCGCGCTGCCACTCAAGTTCTTTGCCTCCAACTTTAAAATGCAGCCCCATAAAGTTCTGGATGGGCCCGGTCGGCCGGTGGTTTCCTGGAATCCACTTCGGATAGACCATTGTCAGCGGTCCCGGCGAAACTGGGACGACAAGGGTGGCATGCAGAATATTCCGAGGCGCATCCGTGGCATCCACGCTGAGCCGCTCTACCGTATTCACCTGCGCGCGCGCCACGAAGCTGCAAAACAAGAAGGACATCACTGCGCATTTCTTAAACATGGATTGCTCCCTCGTGAGAAAGGCCACATCAACGCGGTAAAATCGCATCAACGCCAATAAATAAAGCCGCCCATACTACCTTTTTTGCCCGCGGATTGGCGAGCGAATTTCCAAATTTGTCCTGTCAGTTCGGCATTGATTGCCCAAGTGGCCTGCATTTTGACTTTTCCGTTCGTCCGGTTCTCTTGCGGCAAGCCTCGTCCACACCCGTTCCTGCCAACGCCAAAAGGTTCATTCGCAACTTTTCTCGAGAACGATCTCAATTTTTCTCGTGTTTTGTCTGAATCTGCCACACGCCGAATCTTGAGACGCATCGCATGCCTCATTCGGTTTCAACAAAATTTACTGTCAGTAAAAACTGATACTCGCTCCGGCCAGCTTTCATGCAATAAAGTTCTTCATTCAATGATTTTTTCCGCCGCGAACGGGAAGTTTGTTTCGCAAAATCATAGATTCTACGTTGCCTTGTAAGCCGTGTAAGACTCTTCGCCCCTTGCTCGCACCGCAAAAACCAAGAAATAGCAAACAAAACCATCATCGTTTCCGACTTCTTGATCCTCCACGATGTTTGGAATTCCAATTGCTTCTCCCCATAACACCGGTTGTTCGATTCTCTTACTGGTTATCTTTGTTCACGCGCTTGTTCGAAGCACTGCTCTTAGGGTTGGCGCCGTTCCGCGCTGGATTCCCGCTCTAGACTTCTCGAACTCGACAGCCGGTTTATTCTCATCTTCGTTTCTCAGGGAGGCTGTATGGTCTTAAGCAGTAAGCTGCGGGTGTGTTTAGGCATCTGCGCCGCGATTGTGATGTGTCTCGCAACGCCGCGTCTGACGCTTTCGCAAATCACCAAGGGTTCCATCTCGGGCGCCGTCCTCGATTCCCAGGGGGCCGTCGTGCCGGACACGGAAGTCAAGGCCGTCAATAAAGACACGGGTGAAACCGCCACAACCAAATCCGATAATTCCGGTCTCTTCCGTTTGAATTCGCTCTCGATCGGAAAGTATAAAGTCGAAGTCTCAAAGCAGGGTTTCCGCAAGATCGTCCTCGATGGCGTCGGCGTTGACTCCGGCCAGGACAACGGCCTCGGCAACCTCAAGCTGGAAATCGGCGACGTGGCCGTTTCCATTGAAGTCAGCGCCGCGGCACCCCTCGTGGATTCCACCGAAGCTCAGATTTCCACCAGTTTCTCCACCTCCACCCTGAACACCATGCCCAGCATTCAAGCCAACCAGGGACTTGATAGCCTCGCCTTGTACGTCCCCGGCGTTTCCAGCACGGGCAATCTCGGCTTCAGCAACACCAACGGCGCGGGATTTGCCGTCGAAGGCATCCGCGGCCGCAACAACGACCAGCAGATTGACGGTCAATATAACAACGACAACTCCGTCGGCGGCCCCGGCCTCTTCCTGAGCGACACGCAATTCGTCGAGGAATATCAGATCACCACCAACAACATGAGCGCTGAATACGGCCGCAACTCCGGCTCCGTCGTCAACATACTGACCAAAAGTGGCGCCAACACGGTTCACGGCTCCATCTACGGCACCGAAGGAAATTCCGGGCTCGACACTCTCCAAACCAACCAGAAAGCCTTCGAAGGCCTCACTCAGGTCCCCCATTACAATGACGCGTTCGCGGGCGCAACCGTCGGCGGCGCCATGATCAAGGACAAGCTTTTTTATTTTGGCGGCTTCGACACGGAAATCATTCACCAGACCTCCGTCTACTCCAGCGGAAACCTCACGCCCACACCGGCGGGTATCACTTCGCTGGAAGGCTGTTTTCCCTACACCGATCCCGCGACGCATCTCCCGGCTATCGCGCCGGCGATGCAGGTATTAACGAAGTTCGGTCCTTTCGGAGTGCTTGGTGGCAATCCAACTCCCCAGGGAGTGGTGACTAAGTATTACACCGCACCGAACCCCAACGGCATCGACCCCAGTACCGGTCTGGCCGCTTGCGCAGTTGAAGAAAGCGGAGTGCAGAGAACCCTTCCCACTGGCTCCCATCAATACAACTGGGTTTACAAGATGGATTTCAACACCGAAAAGAACCGCTTCTACGGCCGTTACATCTTCAACCACGCCAACTTCTTTAACGCCGACCCGTTCACCACGGCCGCCGCCGGCTATCCCGCCAGCGAGCCCGGATTCGCCCAGCAATATGCGTTTAGTTGGGTGCGCACTATCACGGAGCGTCAGACAAATGAATTCCGGGCCAGCTATGGCCGCGAAAATTTCGGCTTTGGCGGGAACTCCATCGGCAACACCGTGCCTACGGCAGCCTCGCTTACGGACGCGCTTGCCAGTGTCTCTATTGGCAGCGGCAATCTCACGTTTGGCCCTAACAACACTTCGCCGCAGGGCCGCATCATCAACAGCTACCAGTTTCAGGATAATTGGACCTACATCCGCGGCCGCCACGCCCTCAAGGCTGGTATCAACTACACGTATCAGCGCTCGCCCAACTTTTTCTTGCCTAACGTGAACGGCTCCTTCAGCTATGCGGATTACGCGGCATTGGCTCAAAACACCGCGAAGTCAATCAGCATCACTGCCGGCAATCCCGTCCTCGACTTCCGCGAGCACGACTCGTTCCTCTACGTTCAAGACGACTACAAGCTCAAGAACAACTTGACACTCAACCTCGGCCTGACCTGGAGCTATTACGGTCAACCGGCCAATCTTTTTCACGACAAGACCGTCCAACAGCAGGCAAGTTCTCAACCCTTCTGGGATCCCACGCTCCCGGCCTCGATCACCACTTTTCCGTCCACCTCTTCCCCGAAGGCCAGCTTCGGTCCCAACGTTGGCTTCGCCTGGACCCCGGCACTCCACAACTGGCTCCTTGGTAACAACAAGACCACCATTCGCGGCGGCTATCGCCTGGCCTATGACCCGCCGTTCTACAACATCTATCTGAACATCGCCTCCGCTGCTCCAAATGCCCTCGCTCAGACGCTAACCCCGACTTCGATCGGTGGCCCTCTCCCCAGCATTCCGGTCAATCCGTTCGGTCCCACGGTCCGCTCGGCCCTCGGCTCGTTCCTTACATTTGGTGCGATGGATCCACGCACTTTCAACGAGACGAACCTTGCCCCTAACTTTGGCCCCCAGAAGACCAGCCGTTGGTCCTTCGGCGTTCAGCGCGAACTTTCCCCATTTGCCGCGATCGAGGTACGCTATGTTGGCAATCATGCAATGGACCTCTACCAGTCGATTAACCAGAATCCCTTCATCGCAGGAATCGCAGCCGATTTTCCCAGCCTCCTGCCTGCGGGCGTAACACCGTGCACCACTCCCGTTGTCTCCAGTGCCTTGGGCCGCGTAAACTGCAACGAGGGCGTCATCCGCGAACGGACCAACAGCGGTTATTCCGATTACGATGGGGTCGAGACGGAATTTCGCACCAACAACCTCTGGCACCAGCTGTCCATGCGCGCCAACTACACCTACAGCAAGACCACCGACAACGCCGACGAAATCTTCGGCACCTTCGGAACCGGCTCCGGTATCGCCTTTTCTCAGAACCCACTCAACTTCACCGGCGCGGAACACGGCCTGTCCGGTCTTGATTTCCCGCACCAGTTCAACCTGCTCTTGACCGAAGAGCTTCCCTTCTACCGCGGCCAGCATGGCATCGTTGGTCACATCGCCGGCGGTTGGGCCGTGTCGGTCGGCTACCATTTGAGCTCCGGTCAGCCCTACACTCCACAGCAATTTCAGTTGGCTGCCTTTTCCGGCTCACCCTATGTTGATACCGGCTTCAACACCGGCTTCGCCGGAAACTTCGACGGCGGCACGCGTCCATTCATCGGCAGCATGTCTGCACCCGCAACCCAGGTTGGCATCTATGCGGCCGACGCTTGCAACAATTTCGGCTCCAGCCCAACCCCGGGCGCGGCTCTCGTCGGCCCCGGCTGCAGCTTGGCTCCCACGCAACTTATCAGCCTCAATGCCATCAACCAAGGAGACGCTTTGGGTACTCCTACCACCAAAAACGCCGTGCGCTACATCGCCAACGGATTCCAAGCCGACCAGATCTTCGGCACGCCCTTTGGCAACGCTGCACGCAATTCTCTCCGCGGACCCAGAACCAACAACGTGAATATGTCCGTCATCAAGAGCATCAAGTTCTGGGAGCGCGTCAACCTCCAGATGCACCTCGACGCCCAGAACGTCTTCAATCACGTCCAGTTCAACAACATCGATCCTTTCATCGACGACGCCGGCCTCGTTTCCGAATTCACCGGCTTCGCCAACCCCGCGGTGCAGGCAGCCCCGAATCGCACCGTGCGCATCGGCTTGCTGCTCACTTTCTAAAACACCAACCAACGCCATTCCAACCCGCGCCGGTGTCCGGCCCAAAAGGTCCGCCACCGGCGTTTTTTTTAGCTAAACTAACCGGCGCTCGGCCGTCGTAGGGCACGCCTTCCGAGCTGCGCATTTTGCACCCCGGATGGTTTTACGGGGCGGGCCGCTCTGTTCTCTCCGCATTCTTCCTTGTAGCGCTGGTCCTTTAAGCCAGCCTCTTGGGTTTCCCTTCCGGCGTCCGTCCTCCGAAGGTGGCCAACCCGACACAAACACCCCCATACATCATTGTAGGAGCCGAGCTCGCTCGGCCCACTCCAGCAACCACGCAAAATCAAATTGTCTGGAATCTCTTCCTACCGCTCGGCAGCCGCGCCAGCCGCAATCGGCGGCTGGACTGCCCGTTGCGGTTTTTGCAAAGAGTGGACTCTTCTTCCTCTCATCACCTTCGATAATTTCCCCTCCTCCAGAAGGCCGGCCCACAATTTTCCTTGACCTCATCCCCGCTTGGGATACTCTTCCCGCATGTCACCCACCACCAAAAAAGTTCTCCAAGCCGTCTTCTGGTTCGTGCTCGGCCACCTGAGCTGCGCCGTCATGCACCACCTCCACCACTTCGGCGGCAACTGACTTCGCGCCCGCCTTTCCTTTTCGGCGGGCTCTGGGCTCCTTGTACCCGCCGTTCGAACGGACGCCGTAACGTTTTCCATACAAAATCGTTCCAGTACCACAAAATACTATTGATAAACTAGCAATACATTGAGATAATTCTCCATGATCGCGCGGGAATCTCTGCCTCTGCATCCTGCGTTCGCCCCTCGACTTGCTTCACGCTCACTCTCTTTCGCGCTTTCCCCGCAACTCGCTCCCTTTCCTTTCAATCACTTCTGCACTCTTTCATTTTCCGTATCACAGCTATCCCGCGGCCTTCCCGCAGGTTGCGCACTCTTCGGCAAAAAACCGGGGGTACACCCCCTGGACTGGCCACTTTCGCCGCCTTTCCCCGGAACGCCATGCTCCCGAATTGCAACGCTGGCCGCCCGCCTCGCCTTTATCGGTGGCTGGCCGCTCTCCATAACTCCTTTCACTAGGTCTCCCGCGCCCCGAGAGAAATTGCGAGGGATCGCAGATGCCGTTCCCCTAACTCCTTTCCCACGTCTCTTATGCAAAAACAGGGGTAGTGGGTATTGGTCATACCAACTCTCTTCATGGCTGGATGCAATCCCTTCTCTGCGTCCCGCCCTCTGCGTTCTCTGCGTCTCTGCGGTGAGTCTTCTTCTCTTTCCGTTCGTGCCGCTCGCCGCCCCTCCTTGCCCCTCTCCCTCCTTCCCGCTACAGTGGAAATACCCGTTTCCCGTAATCACGGGAGAAAACCAATGAACCCTGTTGCCATCGCCGCTCTGATTCTCGGCCTGATCCTTGTCGGGTTGGTCGTTTGGCTGCTCCTCCGGAGCACACAAGACCAGAAGAAGAACGAAACGCTCGAATCCCAGATGAACGAGCTGCGCCGCGACCTCCTCAACCTCTCCACCACCCAGGCCCAAAGCTCCACCAAGCTCGAATCCATCGCCGGCACCGTCGCCACACGCCTTGAAGCCGTCACCACCGCCCTCAAGGACGGCGTGAAAGACTCCGCGCAAATCACATCGAAACTCACCGCCGAATCCCAGGCCGCCATGTCCCTGGAGCTGAAAAACACCCGCGAGCAGATCAATCAAATCCAGAACCAGCTCGGCGAAGTCCAGCAGGCCGGCAAACAGATGTTTGAGACGGCGAACACTCTCGAACACATCCTCGGCGGCGCGAAGTCCCGCGGCTCACTCGGCGAAGTCACGCTCGAACGCATGCTCGAGGATTCCCTCGCCCCCTCCCAATACTCCCGCCAATACCGCTTCCGCAGCGGGGAAGCCGCCGACGCGGTGATTTTCCTGCTCGACAAAAAGAAGATGGCCATCGACTCCAAATTTCCTCTCGACGCCTACCGCCGCCTGAGCACCGAAGGCGAGGAAGCCCGGCGCCAGTTTGTCACCGCCGTGAAAAGCCACGCCGATTCCATCTCCAAGAAATACATTGTCCCCGATGAAGACACGCTCGACGTGGCGCTGATGTTCGTCCCCAGCGAAACCGTCTTCTACGAACTGCTGATGAGCGAGGACGGCAAAGGACAGCCGCTCGATGAATACTGCCGCAGCCGCAGCATCTTCCCCGTCTCACCCAACACCCTGCATGCCAACCTGCGCGTGATCGCCATGGGCCTCCGCGGAATGCAGATCGAGGAAAACGCCAAGCACCTTTCCGCCAACCTCAACGGCCTGCGCAAGCAGCTGGACACCTTTACCGAATATTTTGAAAAAATCGGCACCCACCTGAAGAACGCCCAGCAAAGCTACGCCGAAGCCGACAAGCGCTTCGACAAAGCCAGCAATACCCTGGACTCCCTGGTAACCGCCAGCGAATCCGCCCCCACCGCCCCAGCCCTCGAAGACGCCCAGGGCACTCTCGCCCTCCCCGCCACCGCTACAAAGAGAAACCCATGATCCGAATCTTCTCTGCGGTCCGAACTCTGCGTTCTCAGCGTCTGTGCGGTGAGTCTTTCTTTACTCCTGGTTTTGTGCCGAGTTCCTATTCGCTTGAATCCGCTCGTCCATCTCATCCAGCGACCGCGGCCAATCTTCCCGCAGCAGCCGGCTCAGCGCCCGGTCCGCAAGCAGTTTTCCTCCAGTCTGGCAGGTCGGACAATAATTCGTCTCATTCGACGCATACCGGATCCTCTGGATCTTCGCCCCACATCGCCGGCAAGGCAGTCCGTACCGCCCGTGAACATACATCTCTTCCCGAAACGCCGTCACCTTCTCGGGAAATTTCCCGCCCGCCTCTTCGCGCAGTGTTTTCGTCCAAGAACTCAGCGTCTCCCGCGTCGCCTGGTACAACCGGTCGATTGCTTCCGCCTCCATCCGCCGCGTCAGCGAAACCGGCGAAAGCCGCGCATGAAAAAGTATTTCGTCCGAATACGCATTGCCGATTCCGCTGAACAAATGCGGATCCGTCAGCGCCCGCTTCAGCGTGTGATTTTCCGAAGTGAGCACATCCGCAAACGCCTCGCGCGTTGCGGTAAGCACCTCAAGTCCGCCCGGATCAATCGCCGCCATCGCGGCTTCGTCCGCGAAAAGATGCAGCGAAGCCCGCTTTTTCGCCCCCGCTTCCGTCAGGGTCAGCGTGCCCGATTCAAACTCAAACGTCGCCAGCGTCCGCCTGCCGTCCGGAATAACCGTCTTCGCCTTCCAATGCAAGCGCCCCGCAATCATCAGGTGAAACACCAGCCACATTCCATTCTCAAACCCCAGCGCAATCCGCTTCCCGATGCGCCGCAACGCAACCACCTTCTGTCCTTGCACCGAATCGATCGCGGGCAAGGCCGTGCGCAACAGAAACGGTCCCGCAATGCGCACTCGGGCAAGCACCTGCCCGAGCACACGTTGCTCCAGCGCTTCGAGATAAACCACAATGTCAGGAAGCTCAGGCATCTTTGGATTCCCTCAAGCAACTCGACGTCAGACGGCGAGCAAATCAGTTGCGCGGCGCGCTGAGCGGCGCCACCAGCCGGATCGAAATCAAGAAATTTCCACGCTTCTTTCCAACAAGCTCGAAACTCTCCACATTCTCCGCGCCGCCTGTGGAGAGCGCCCGCACCGCCGTTCCGCCTTGCAATTCCGCCACTTCCGGGGCCAGGTTCCGCGCCTCCAGGTTCACCTTCGTCGTGGTTCCCTTCACCCGCACCGTCAACTTGCGATGCTCGCCGGGAGCAAGCGCCGCGTTGCCAGCTTCCAGCTCCAGCGCCACAAACACCACTGTGAACTCAGGCGAACTCTTCGGCCCACAGCTTACCTGAACCTGCGCCGGCCCAGGCTGCAACTCGGCAGGCGGCAGCACTGCAAGATACGCGGGCGAAGCAGCCAGCACAAGCCCTGGCAGGCCGTGAATCAGCACGTGGTTCGCGTCGGCGTCGCCACATAAGCCGTGCCCCATAAACTCAAAGCGATCGCTGAGCGAGGCTACACGCGGAGCGAGGGCGACGTCCGGCGTTCCTGAGGGCGATTCTACCGATGCAACAATCGTGCTGCCAACGCGGCCTGTGCGCCCCTGAATTGCGGCATAAATCTTCCCGGCGTTCAGCGGTGCAACAAACAGGGCGCGACCGGTTGCGTCGGTCTTCAACACATCGCCGTTGGAGAACTCCACGGTGACGCCGGGAGTAAGGCGCCCGCTGATATCGAGCACAGCGAGGGTAGCGTGCTCGCCGCTGACGATCTTGCGCGGCATAATTACGATGCGTGCCCCGGCAACCGGAGGCGGTTCTTGCGCGGGCAGAGCCCGGGCCAGCAGCGGAAAGAGAGCAAGGACGAGCCAGAATTTTCTCAGGGGATTCGAGGGCATGGGCACACCGAGATTGTAGTGGAGATTGGGCCGCCACAGAAGGCCAGCAAGGCGTCTGGGCCCCTTGCAAACCCTTGCCATGTCCCCATAGGCTTCGAGTATTCTTGCAATTTGAATGTGGGGTAAGTGTTAGGTATCGAAAGGTAATCAGTTGGATGCAAAGCCTTTCCGAGCGGCGAGGTGTCTGCTAGCGTGGATGGTACATAAAGACCGGGGTGTCTACGCCGGGGGTACCTGTTGTGTTCACGGCAAGGCTTGAAGGAGAGGCTGTGCAGATCGTCAGCAGCGGCTTGTCAGACGTTGGGCGTGTGCGCACCAACAATGAAGACTCCTTCCGCATTGTGGAAGCTTTGAATCTTTTCATCTTGTCGGATGGGATGGGCGGAGAGGCTCACGGCGAAGTAGCCAGCGCGATGGCCGTGGATGTTATCGACAAGTTTTGCGAGTCAGAGAAGCAGGATTCCGGCGCGACCGTGCTGGACGAGGTTCCGTCGAACATCAGTTCGCAAACGCGCCGGCTAAAGCAAGCGGTGGCGCAGGCGAATTTTCAAATTTTCCAGTCGGCGCAAAAGAATCCGGAGCAAAGGGGAATGGGCGCCACGATTACCGCCTTGTGGTTGAAGGACACGTTGCTGAGTATCGCCCACGTGGGGGATAGCCGGGCCTACCTGTTGCGCAACGGAAACCTGCAGCAATTGACGAACGACCATTCACTGGTCGCCGAGCAGGTGAGGCGGGGGCTGATTACGCCGCAGCAGGCGGAAGAGAGCGAAATGCAGAGCGTGCTGCTTCGCGCTCTGGGAGCGCATCCGGAAGTGGAGATTGACACGGATGAGGTGGAGATTGTTCCACGCGACGTCTTGCTGCTGTGTTCCGATGGCTTGACCCGCATGGTCACCGAACCCGAGATCGCCGGGGCGCTGCAAGCGGAGACCGTGCCTTCTGCATCGGCAGAACGCCTGATCGCGCTTGCGAATGAAAATGGCGGAATTGATAACGTAACCGTAATCGTCGTGCGCTTCGAGGACGACGCCAACAAGGGTTGGTTCTCCTGGATGCGTCGCGGCTCGGCCAAGAAAGACTAGCACCTCCTCGGAGGCGATGGCATGGCGAAGCTCAGCCTGATGTTTGAAAACAAGCTGGTGAAAGAAGTGCCGATTGGCAGCCGCCCGGTGACGATTGGGCGCTCACCGGACAACGATCTTCCCGTGGATAATCTTGCGGTGTCGAATTACCACGCGCGGGTTTATTTCGAGGCGGGCCGGCTGGTAGTGGAAGATCTGGACAGCTTGAATGGAACATTCGTAAACGACTTGCGTGTGGAACGCGCCACGCTCCACGACGGCGACTCCATCTGGGTCGGGAAGCATCACATCAAAGTGGATGCGACCGCCGACGCCGCTATCCCCTGGGACACCGGCCGCAAAACCGCCGCCCCGAAAATCAACGAAACGATGGTGCTGGATACCAAGGTGCGCCGCGAGATGCTCCAACAAGCGGCTGCCATGGGCGAACGCGCGCAATTTTCGGCCGGGCGCATGAAGGTTGCCACGCTGGTGATCCTGAGCGGCAAGATCGACATCAAAGAATTCACCCTGACCAATAAACTGACGGTGATCGGCAAATCCCCGATGGCGACCGTGCGGCTGAAGGGATGGTTCAAGCCAAAAATGGCCGCGCAGATCAACCAGCGCGACGATGGCTACTATCTCGGCACCGGTGACAAAGTCCCCACAGTGAACGGGGCACCGATTACGGGCACCGTGCGGCTGAACGACGGTGACTTGATCGAAGTCTGCGGCGTCCGCATGAATTTCATTTTCCGCGAATAGTCTTCCACCCCGATGCCAACCGCGCCCGAAGGAGGCCGCAAGAGAGGAAGCGTGTATCGCTTCCGCGAACTCTTCGCCACCTGGTGGCAACATCGGGCGGTTTTCCTGATCAGCGTTGCGATTACAGTTCTCGCGTTGGGTGTATACATCTTCACCTTCATGGGAGAGCGAAACACGCCGCTTTTCGATTTCCTGAAACGTTTTGAATACAGCACGCTGGACACCCGTTTTCGTTACCGGCCGGCGAAGTATACTCCGCCGGATCCCCGCATCGTGGTTGTGGCAATCGACCAGCGCTCGCAGGAAGTTCTCGGCAAATGGCCGTTTTCGCGAAAATATTTCGGAGAGATGCTGGACGCACTGCGGGAGGACGGCGCGCGCGTGGTTTCGTTTGACGTGACGTTCGACAAGCCGGATCAGACCGTTGCGCCCATCCGCGCGCTGTGGGGACAGATCGAACGCGACAAGAAGAACGGCAAGCCGCCAGACAGGAAACTTGAAGCCCACGTCCTGGAACTCGCAAAGGAGTTCGACGCGGATTCGCAGTTCGCCGCGGCGCTCCGGCGATTCGGGCCGGTGGTGCTGGGCAATTTCTACCTGCAGGCGAATGAGATCCAGGGGATCGACGACGCGGCACTCAATAAATATGCCGAGATGGTGCAGTGGTATTCGCTAAATCGCAACGCGTTGAACCCGGCCACGGGCAAGGCCGACTTCGCTGCCCTCCTGAACAGTTACCAGAATGAGGGGACGCTGTTCACGGCTACCATCGCCAACATTCCGCAACTGGCCCCGCCGGAGAACGATGAAAAGACTTCGATCGGATTCTTCAATATTTCTTCCGATGCGGACGGAGTGCTCCGGAACGCGCTGCTCGTCCTGCCATTTGGCCGTTCAAACAATCCGGATGACATTGACCTGTACGGCTCGCTGGAAGTACAGACATTGCGGTTATACCTCGGTTTGAAGTCCGAACAGGTCACCGTGAACTACGGGCCCACGGGTGTGGCGTCACTGCAATTCGGAGACAAACTGACGGTGAGGCCGGACTGGCTGGGCCGCGTGCTCATCAATTATCGGGGGCCGCGCGAAACCTATCCGTATAAGTCGCTCGCGGACGTAGTGAACCACAAATGCAAGCCGGGAACTTTTCGCGACAAGATTGTGCTGGTGGGCGCTTCGGCTACCGGCATCGGGGACCTGCGCACGCCTCCCTATGGCGGCATTGATTATCCGGGACTCGAAGTCCACGCCAACGTGATCGACAACATGCTGAATAACGGATTCCTGATCCGTGGGGCGCACCAGGAAATTCTGGATCTGCTCCTGATTCTGCTTTTTGGAATTCCCTTGGGAACTGCCCTGGCATTGGTTTCGCCACGCTGGATGTGGTTTGGCCTGGCGTTGCTGGTTCCGTTCAGCTTCTTGATTTACGTTTCGTTCGTGCGAGGTTATTGGTTGAACTTTACTTTGCCGGCGGGAACGCTGACGGCAAACGTCATGCTGGTGTCGTTGTATCGCGCGTTGGTGGAGGAAAAGGAAAAACGGAAATTACGCTCGGAGTTTGGGCGTTACTTGAACCCGGAAGTGGTTAGACGGCTGCTGTTGAATCCGAAGTTGGTGGAGCCGCGTAAAACGGAAATCACGGTGATGTTTAGCGATATCCGTGGATTCACGACTATTTCCGAGAAGCTGGACGCGCAAGAGCTGGCGATTTTCCTGAACACGTACCTTTCGGAGATGACGAAGATCGTGTTCGATACGCAGGGAACACTGGACAAATACATCGGCGACGCGGTGATGGCGTTTTGGGGCGCGCCGATCGAAGAGCCAGATCACGCGCGGAATGCCTGTACTGCTTCACTGGCCATGATTCAGAGGGTGCGCGAATTGCAGAAGAAGTGGGAGGCCGAGGGCAAGCCGAAACTCGATATCGGCGTCGGATTGAACTCCGGACCCGCGAGCGTTGGGGAAATGGGCTCGGCGCGCCAGGTCGGATACACGGCGCTTGGCGATACGGTGAATTTGTCTTCGCGACTGGAAGGATTGAACAAAGAATACGGTACGCACATCCTGGTGAACGAAACGACCCATATGGCAGTGAAAGATGCGGGGTTTCTTTTTCGTGAACTGGACATCATTCGCGTCAAAGGGAAATTACAGCCTGTGACGATCTACGAGCTGGTGGGGAAGCTTTCCCAGCTGGAACGGGACTCCGGTTACAGCGAACTGAAACAGAGATTGCAAGATTTCGCGGCCGCGCTACAGCTCTATCGCAAACGCAACTGGGAACAAGCGCAGCACTTGTTTCAGGAAATTCTGGACCGCACGCCCGACGACGGCCCTTCTCGCATGTATTGGAAGCGCTGCCAGGAATACCTGTTCGACGAGCCGCCCGTGGGATGGGACGGCGTCTTCACCATGACGCACAAGTAGAGCCGGAACGCGCCGCGCGGGATTTCGTGGAATTTCCAGTACGCTACGATTTGGCAATAATGCCACAAGCGATGCGCGGCGGCGCGCTGGTGCCGGTGCCGCCGGCAACTGCGTGAATCACAATGGCCGTGCCGCCGTTGCTGAACACGGAATGATCGTCATCACCCAGCGTCACGTTCGGGGCAACCGTTGAGACGTGAGCCGTGCCATCTTTGCCCACGATCAAAGAGAAATCTGGGATGTCGCCAGCGGGCGCGGATTCGTGCATGTGACCTGCCGGACTGAAATGCGGGCCCGCTGATTTGAAATCAGGCGGATCGCACTTCGCCACCTGGTGGATATGGATAGAGTGCTCACCCGGCGGAAGCTTTTTGATATCCAGCGCAATTTTGACGCCTGAAGCAGCGGGAGAAAGTGTAGCCGTGCCGACGACTTGACCTTCGGCGTTCATGATATTCACAACCAGGGGTTTTGAGGGAGACTGCTGGGCCAGCACGGCCCCGGAAAGTGAAAACAGTGCTGCTGCGCAGGCGAGAATTTTCATTAGTATCCTCTTCGATTAGAAAATTGAGCGAATCCGACGGGAACCTGAAAACAAGCACCCCTACTCTACTCCAAACCCCAGGCAACAAGGATGAATTTGTGGATGGGGTGGCTTTCACGCCGATGCACGACTGATATGCAAAAGCTTGAAGGATGTTTCGAGGAAAGTCTGGAGTCTGACCGTCCATAATGGCCTGCTGGAAATCGCCTCAGAATCTCGTATTCTCGTGAATGAGGCGAAAAAATAACGCGCGGAAACTGACTCAAAGAGGAACGGAGCAGTCCTCCGGACATTTGAAGCTGTCCGCGTACCCAAATCGTGGGTTTTGATAGTCTAATAGGAGTTAACGACTCTACGAATCTTGGGCGCGGGGGCGTAAGTGATGAGTGTCCGCGCTGAGCAAGACGAAGGTAACCAACGCTAATTTATGTGGATAGTACGTTTAGCACTTTCCCGGCCATACACCTTTATTGTAATGGCGATAGTCCTGATGTTATTGGGGGGCTTCGTCATTCCACGCACGCCCACGGACATTTTCCCGGAAATCAATATTCCCGTGATTTCGCTGGTGTGGACCTACACCGGCTTGGAACCACAGGAGATGGAGCAGCGGATCACGTCCAACGTCGAGCGCGGCGTGATGGTGCTGGTCAATGACGTCGAGCACATCGAATCGCAATCGCTGAACGGCATTGCCATCATCAAGATCTATTTTCACCCGGGCGCAAACATTCAGACGGCCCTGGCCCAGGCGACCGCCATTTCGCAAACATTTTTGAGAAGTCTTCCGCCGGGCACCACGCCGCCGCTGGTAATTATTTATTCCGCGTCTACAGTGCCGGTTCTGCAGGTTGGACTGAACAGCGACAGCTTAAGCGAACAGCAGATGTTCGATTACGGGAACAATTTTATCCGGACCCAGATTTCGACGGTGCCTGGCGCCTCGATGCCGTTCCCGTACGGCGGGAAGTCGCGCGTGGTCTCCGTGGATATTGACTCAAACGCGCTGCAGGCCAAGGGACTGTCCCCGGTAGACATCGTCAATGCGGTGAACGCGCAGAACCTGATCTTGCCGACCGGCACCGCAAAAATCGGCTCCCTGGAATACAACGTGGAAATGAACGGCAGCCCGAAGACGATCGCGGAGCTCAACGATCTGCCAGTCAAGACAGTGAACGGTTCGACCATTTACCTGCGGGACGTTGCCCACGTGCGCGACGGATTTACTCCGCAGACCAACGTGGTGCTCACCAACGGCCAGCGCGGCGTACTGATGAGTATCTACAAAACCGGCAATAATTCCACACTTTCCATTGTGGACCGCGTGAAGCAGGTGCTGAAGGACTATGGGCCTTCGCTTCCGACCAGCCTGCAAGTGAGCAACTTTTTCGACCAGTCGATTTATGTGCGCGCGGCGATTCAGGGCGTCTTGCGCGAAGCGCTGATCGCGGCGTGCCTGACGGCCATCATGATCCTGCTGTTCCTGGGAAACTGGAAGAGCACGCTGATTATCGCGGTTTCGATTCCACTCTCCATCCTGGTCAGCCTGCTATGCCTGAGCGCCCTGGGCGAAACGATCAACATCATGACGCTGGGCGGGCTGGCGCTGGCCGTGGGCATCCTGGTCGACGACGCAACGGTGGAGATCGAAAACATCAACCGGAACCTGGCGATGGGCAAAGAGACGGTGCAGGCGATTCTCGACGGCGCGCAGCAGATCGCAGTACCCGCTTTCGTTTCGACGCTGTGCATCTGCATCGTGTTCCTGCCGATGTTTTTCCTTTCGGGCGTGGCGAAATACCTCTTCGTGCCGCTGGCGGAAGCGGTGATCTTCGCGATGCTGGCTTCGTACATGTGGTCGCGAACGATTGTGCCGACGATGGCGATGTACTTGTTAAGCGCGGACGACGAGTATCAAGCGGATTTGCACGCGGGCGAAAAAATGGGCTTCTTCCGCCGCTACCAGCAGGCATTCGAGCACTCGTTTGAACGGCTGCGGGGCGGATACCGCCAGGCACTGACGGCTGCGCTGGACCATGCGTGGGCTTTTTCCGTGATGTTCCTGGGATTTTGCGTGCTCTCGGCCGGACTGGTCTTTTTCCTGGGCCGCGATTTCTTTCCGAGCGTGGACGCGGGCCAGATCCGGTTGCACATGCGAGCGCGAACGGGCCTGCGCATAGAAGAAACGACGCGGCTGGCCGACCAGGTCAATCAGCTTATTCACCAGGTGATCCCGAGCAGGGACCTGCAGACCGTGATTGACAACGTGGGACTCCCGTATTCGGGCATCAACCTGACTTACAGCAACTCCGGAACCATCGGCACCGCCGACGCGGAAATCCTGGTGCAATTGAAACAGGAACGCGAAAAGTCCACGGGCGCCTACATCAATGAATTGCGGCGGCGCCTGGCCACCGAGTTCCCCGGGGTACAATTTTTCTTTCAGCCGGCGGATATCGTGACGCAAATCCTGAATTTCGGGACGCCCGCGCCGGTGGACATCGAACTCATCGGAGCGAACCAAGCGGCGAACTACGAGATTGCGCAGAAACTTGCAAACAAGATGACCCACATCCCGGGTGCCGTGGACGTGCACGTGCAGCAGGCGTTCGACGAGCCGACGCTGTATCTGGATCTGGATCGGACGCGATCGCAATACGTGGGCATGCAGGCGCGCGACGTGGCGCAGAACCTGCTCGTGTCGCTCTCATCCAGTTTCCAGACTTCTCCGAATTTCTGGCTGGATCCGAAAAACGGTGTTAGCTACAACGTGGCGGTGCAGACGCCGCAATACCGCGTGGACTCGTTTCAGGCCCTGCAGAACACACCCATCACCGGGGCGGGAGCGGGCGTGACGCCGCAAATTTTGGGAAACCTGGTGCACACAAAGACCGTGGCGCGGCCGGCGTCGATTTCGCATTACAACGTGCAGCCGATGATCAACGTGTACGCGTCGGTGTACCAGAGAGACCTTGGCAGCGTGGCGCAGGAAGTTCGGAAACTTGTGGGGGAAGCCGAAAAAACCCTGCCGCGCGGAAGCCACATCGCGATTCGCGGCCAGGTGGAAACGATGGATTCCTCGTTCCTGGGGCTGGGCGTGGGACTCATCGGCGCGATCTTGCTGGCGTACTTGTTGATCGTGGTGAATTTTCAGTCGTGGCTGGATCCCTTCATCATCATCACGGCGCTGCCAGGAGCGCTGGCAGGCATCTGCTGGATGCTTTTGATCACGCACACCACGCTGAACGTACCTTCGCTGACCGGGGCCATCATGTGCATGGGCGTGGCAACCGCCAACAGCATTTTGATGATTTCTTTCGCAAGAGAGCAGATGATTGAGGGGAAAGCCCCCCGCGAAGCCGCGCTGGAAGCCGGCTTCGTGCGCATACGTCCCGTGATCATGACGGCGCTGGCGATGATGATCGGCATGGTGCCGATGGCGATCGGGCTTGGGGAAGGCGGCGAACAGAATGCGCCGCTGGGGCGCGCGGTGATCGGCGGATTGCTGTTTGCGACCGTGGCGACATTGTTCTTCGTGCCGTGCGTGTTTTCGATCATCCACGGATGGCTGGAGGGGCGCAGGCACCGGACGGTCGGGACGGAACCCGCGGTATCTTGAGCAATTATGAAACTGATTTTGGAGCGATGGGATGACAACTGAAGGTTTGGCACACAGCGGGAGCAGTGGAACGGGGCGCAAGCGAAGTCCGTTGTTCACGGTGTTCTTCGTGGTGGTGGCGCTCTTGATCGTGGCGGGGGGCTTGTTGCTGTTTCAGCGTCGCGCGCAATACCAGGCCCTTGCGAAGGAAACGGAAGCCGCGGCAATCCCCACGGTTGCGATCATCCACCCCAGCGTGGAGGCGGGTGACGAGAATCTGGTTTTGCCCGGGACCTTGCAAGCGTATGTGGAGTCTCCGATTTATGCGCGCACCAACGGCTACCTGAGAAAGTGGTATCACGACATTGGCAGCCGCGTGAATAAGGGCGAATTGCTGGTGGATATTGATACGCCGGAAGTGGACCAGCAGTTGGGGCAATCACGGGCGGACTTGAACACCGCGAAAGCGAATGCCCAGCTATCCGACATCACCGCGACGCGGTATACGGAGCTATTGAAGACCGACGGCGTTACAAAGCAGGAAGTGGACAACGCCCTGGGAGATCAGGCCGCCAAGCGAGCAATCGTGCAATCGTCGGAGGCAAACGTGCGGCGCCTGGAAGAACTGGAATCGTTCAAGCATATTTATGCGCCGTTCAGCGGCGTGCTGACGCAGCGCAATATCGACATCGGGACGCTGATTAATGCCGGGAATGGCGGAACGTCGCAACAACTGTTTTTCCTGGCGCAGACGGATCCCATCCGCGTTTATGTGAATGTACCTGAGCCTTTTGCGCCCTCCATTCACCCCGGAATCGGTGCTTACCTGGAACTGACGCAATATCCAGGCCAGAAATTCCGCGGCAAAGTGGTGCGCACGTCGAATGCCATCGATCTTTCGACGCGCACATTGTTGACGGAAGTGGACGTTCCGAATGCGTCGGGGCTATTGCTCCCGGGGGGATACGCGCAAGTACATCTGGAAGTGACAGTGAAGGGCGATCGCCTGCAGGTGCCCATAAATTCCCTGCTCTTCCGCGCGGAAGGGTTGCGGGCTGTGGTGGTGGATTCGAACCACAAGGCTCGCTTACAGACGCTGACCATCGGCCGCGACTATGGCGTTACGCTGGAAGTGATGAACGGGTTGAAAGCCGGCGACTGGATCGTGCTGAATCCACCCGACTCCTTGAATGATGGGCAAGAAGTGCGCGTGAAGGAAGTGCCGAATCCGATCGCGCCGGCTCCTGGCGCAGAGCCAAAAGAAGCGCCAAAACCGCCGACTGCTCCGGCTGCCACGGGGAAAAAGCCCTGATGCCGGCGGAGAACAGAACTGCAAGAAAAAGAGCGTGCAGCGTGGGGGCCCTGGCCCTCGTTGGATGGATTGCTGGCTGCACCGTCGGGCCAAATTACAAGAAGCCGGCGGCGCCGGTGCCTGCGAAATGGGATGTGGAAGAGCCTTTCCGCGAGGCCGCGCCGAAAGACGCCATTCCCAAAACAGCGTGGTGGACGGTGTTCAGCGACGATGAGTTGAACGCCCTTGAAACGGATTTGCTCGCCGCAAACCAAACCCTGAAAGTTTCCGTGGCGCATTACCAGCAGGCGCGGGCTTCGGCCGCCGTGCAGAACGCCACGCTTTTCCCAACGCTGGGCGTGGCGCCAACGGCGTACCGCCAGCGTTATTCGGGCGATCGGGCGACGGGATCGTCTTTCCCTCTCACCGGCCCGATTACGCAGAACAGTTGGGAGATTCCCTTCACCGTCAGCTATGAAGTGGACCTGGTGGGACAGCGGCGGCGAACGATTGAGGCGGCGCAAGCCTCGCTGCAGGCAAACGCGGCGGACCTTGAAAATGTCCGGCTGATTCTGACCGCGGAGCTTGCGGCCGATTATTTCAGCCTGCGTCAACTGGACACCGAGATAGGCGTGCTGCAGCGCACCGTCGACGCGCTGCAAAAAGGGCTGGATCTGGTCAACTCGCGGCACAAGGGCGGAGTAGCATCTGGCCTCGACGTGGCCCAGGAAGAAACACTGCTGAATAGCACGCGCACACAAGCCACACTGCTTCGACAGCAACGCAAGCAGTTTGAGGATGCGATTGCGGTTTTGACAGGGCGTCCCGCGCCGGATTTCCATCTGGCGGTGCGCGAGCTTACCGCGGAGCCTCCAAATCTGGATACTTCGCTGCCGTCAGATCTTCTGGAGCGGCGGCCGGACATCGGGGAAGCCGAACGGGAGATGGCGGTGGCCAACGCCCAAATCGGAATCGCTAAAGCTGCGTACTATCCGTCGCTGCAACTCTACGGCCAGGGCGGGTGGAACGCCGCAAAGATTTCCCAACTCTTCAACGCCGAGAGCGGCGTATGGGCGGTTGGCACGAATCTGGCGCAGAGTATTTTCACAGGCGGGGCGAGGCGGGCGCAGGTGCAATTCTCGCAGGCGGGGTACGACGCCGCGGTGGCGAGCTATCGCGGTACGGTCCTGGGCGCATTCCAGGAAGTGCAGGACAACATTACTGGCCTGGAAGTGCTCTATACCGCTCAGAAATCGCAGGAGGAAGCGGTTGACGCCGCTCGTCGGCAGGTGGACGTCGCGACCTCGCGGTATGTGGGCGGCCTGGTAAATTATCTGGACGTGGTAAGCGCGCAGCAGAATTTGCTGAGCAACCAACAGGAAGCCGCCATCATCCACGGCCAGCGGCTCGTTACAGCCGTGCTCCTCGTCAAAGCGCTGGGCGGAGGCTGGGACGCCGCAAGCCTCGCGGCCGTGCAGGAGAAGGCCCACCTGAAAGACATCGTCGCACCGTGATCGGCAAGTCTTTAGCCGCCGGCTGAATCTTTCATTCAATAAATTCGGTAAGTTTGCTGCCCTTTAGCTGTGGACTGAAGCTCGTTTCCCTTCCGGAAACTACCTTCAATTTCTTAGCCACGGGTTCGCAATCTAGCCTTGAAACGAACACGTCGTAGTTGCCAGCGGGGACTGCTACCGAGAACTCTGCCTTTTCGTTGGTATAAACGACGATTTCGGCCAGGAAGTGTGGCTTTCCCTGATCGAAATACCAGCTTTCGATCCTAACTTTGACGTCGCTGGCCAGTTCTCCTGCGGGGCCGCGCACGACTCCTTTCAGTGTACCGGTGAGCTTTGCTTCAGACGGCAACGATTGAAGACCCGTCCAAACGCTCAAGAAGAGGAAAATAATGTGTGCAAAGGTCACGATCGGCTCCTTCTCCTGCCCCAAGGCCCAAGGTGCGGCTGACTATAGCGCTTTTACCGTTTCTACTAAACTTCGGAGTGCCGAGCCAATTTCTTTTATCGTGCCCGCAGTGGGATGACCGCAAGTTGACTCACCAACAGGTACCGCGCAGCTCTAGCTTGGGGGCCGGCGGTGTTACACTTCCGTGCCACACTTGGCTGGCAGGGGGAGCGCAGCGTGGTCGAACACTCCTTTATTTTTCGAGACATTGCGATGGTGTTTGCGGCCGCGCTGGTGTGCGGATTTCTGGCTTGGCGGCTGCGTCAGCCGATTCTGTTGGGTTACGTGCTTGCCGGTTTGCTGCTGAGCCCGCTGACGCCGGGGCCGCGGGTGCACGACGTGCACAATTTCGAAACGATGGCGGAGATCGGCGTGGTACTGCTGATGTTTTCCGTCGGCATTGAATTTTCCGTGCCGGAACTCTTGAAAGTGAAGTGGGTGGCGCTGGCCGGCGCGCCACTGGGGATTTTGTTCTGCGTCGGTCTTGGCACAGCGGTGGGCGCACTGCTGGGTTGGCCGTTGATTCAGGGCGTCGCGGTTGGGTGCATTATTTCCGTGGCCAGCACGATGGTGTTGATGCGTTTGCTGATGGACCGGGGAGAAATGACGGCGGAACACGGGCGCCTGATGGTGACGCTCTCGCTGGTGGAGGATTTAGCAGTGGTGGTGCTGACCGTTGTCCTCCCAAGTTTTTCACCCAACGGTGGAGCTACGTTGGGAGAGGCCGCGTGGAAGGTTGGCAAAGCAATCCTCCTGCTGGTGCCGATCGCGGTGGCGGCCTGGAAACTGTTTCCTCCCTTGCTGGCGCGCGTGGAGAAAACTTGCAACGACGAAATCTCGTTGCTGCTGGCGCTGACCATCTGCCTAGGTATCGCAGCCCTGACTGAGGCGGTGGGGCTTTCGCTGGCGCTGGGCGCGTTCCTTGCCGGACTCTTCCTTGGAAATTCGGCGTTCACGCACAAATTGGCAGACCAGACGCAATCCTTGCGCGACGTGTTCGTGGCGTTTTTCTTTGTGTCGGTGGGGATGCTGATGGACCCAAGCACCTGGAAAGTCAGCTGGCCGCTGATCCTGCTGCTTGTGGGGCTGGTGCTCTTCGGCAAATTCGTTGTGTGGACGGGAGTGGTCTGGCTATTCCGTTATCGCTTTCGGACCGCGTTTCGCGTGGGCCTGGGGTTGACCCAGATTGGGGAGTTCTCGTTCATCCTGGCACAGGTTTCCATGAAGGCCGGGTTGATCTCACCGAACCTTTATCACGCAACGCTGGCGGCTTCGCTGATTACCATCCTGGCGAATGCAACGATTTTCCGCTTCCTGAAACCAGCAGCGGATACTGGACAGGCCCCCGGCGTTCCTGCCACATCCCCTGCTTCGGCCTGAACTTTCCTACGAGGATGTGCCGGGGAAGACTTCCTCCGGACACGCGACAGGCTATGACTCATTACCATGCGGTGAGAGAGAGAGAGTTGCACGCGCATGGACGGCCCCGATGGCCTTCGAACTAACTTGGCAGCATAGTTTGTTGGCTGGCGACTACTTTCCAGCCGCTGACTTCGTTGTTCAAATAGACATGGATTACCCGATACTGCCGCGCGAAATCATGGCCGTTTTGCACGCCGCGGGTGCTCCAGGTGCACGTTACCACCGCGGTTGGTCCGTAGACGCGAACCTTAATGTCGGACGCGATGAAGCTTGAATATTTGATATTGGAATTCTGGATGTAGGCAACCAAGGTATTCCGATTCTGGAATTCTCCTGTCGGAGCTGTCCCGGTGAAATCGTCTGAATAGACTCGCTGAAAGAAGCTGGAATTATTCAAGGCCATCGCGTGCGCGGTTTCTTTTTCCAGCGCCACAAGTTCTTCTGCTTCCACTTCCATCTCTGCCGTGATGGCCTTGTCTCTTCTTGAGCCCGGCCTGACTTGCGCGGAGAGCAATGCCGGCGATAAGAGGAAGATTAGCAGGAGCCAACCTAAACGCGGATTCAACATGACCTCCCTTTCGCAGCCACACACATCGATGTATTCCGCCAAATTTCCCTTGGCGCTTCCACCTATTAGCTTGCGCCTTCTAGCCGGAAATCAGGAGGATCGGGAGGTGACAGCTTGTCCACTCGGTTAAGGCGTTGGCAGGACCGGCAAACGGGAGGGATTGCCCAACTTTCGGGGTGGAATCTGCGACAATTTAGAGAAGCGCATGGCGAACAAACACGAAATTGAGCAGGCAGCGCGCATCGTTCGCGAGGGCGGGCTGGTGGTGTTTCCGACCGAGACCGTCTACGGACTCGGGGCCAATGCACTGGACGCGAGTGCAATTCGCAAAATTTATGCTCTAAAGGAGCGCCCCGCGACGAGCCCGCTAATCGTGCACGTGGCCAGCATTGACCAGGCGAAGGAGCTTGCGGCAGAGTGGCTGCCGGAGGCGGAGCGACTGACGCAAGAATACTGGCCCGGCCCGCTGACCATTGTGGTGCCCAAGAAGGCCACTATCCCGGACGAAGTAACCGCTGGAATGCCCACCGTTGGCTTGAGGATGCCGCGGCATCCGGTGGCTTTGGAACTCCTTCGCGCCGCGGATGTGCCGATTGCCGCGCCCAGCGCAAATCGTTTCACGCGGCTTTCTCCCACGACGGCTGAGCATGTGCGCGAAGCATTTGGCGCGGAGACGCCCTTCCTGCTGGATGGCGGCCCGTGCGAGGTGGGGCTTGAGTCCACGGTGATCGCGGTTACCCGGGAAGGGCTAGAGGTATTGCGGCCAGGAATGGCTTACGTCAACGACGCGGTTGCTACGACGGCGAGCGAGGGCGAGGCGCATCGCTCTCCCGGCCAGCATCGCAAGCATTACAGTCCGAAGACGCGGATCGTGCTGGTCAGCCGTGGGCATCTGCCGCGGGAGGGCAGGGGCGCATATCTTTGGCTGGACTATAATGCGGCGGCGGCCGCCAAGCAGCGCATGCCGGAAAAACCGGAAGAGTATGCGGCGGAGCTATACAGCGCACTGCACGAATTCGACCGGCGGGAATTCGATTGGATCGCCGTGGAACTTCCCCCGGACTCTCCCGGGTGGGCGGCGATTCGAGACCGCCTGGTTCGCGCCGCTTACTGAAATTGTTCATTCACACGCGGCAGAGTTTCTTTTCCTCAGAAACACGTTACAATTCGCGGGTTACGACTGGAGGAATTATGAGTGGACGATTTCCTTTTCGCTTTCACACCCCATTGCTGTTCGGGCTGATTGTTATGGGTTCCATTGCTGCGATGGGATTCCGGGAGGCAATCCAGGCACAGAGCGTATCGGCGGCGGAGAAGCCGTTCGTCGTGGAGTACTACTACAAAGCAAAATGGGGCCACGCGGATGAGTTCCTCGCGCTTTTCCGCAAGAATCATTATCCCCTGCTAAAGAAAGAAGTCGAGCTGGGGCGCATGCTGCGCGTCTCCGTGGTGATGCCGGTCTATCACACGACGGAAGACGGGCGTTGGGATTACCGGGTGACGATTGTGTATAAGAATGCCACGGTGGCGCACGACAATTTCGATTCAGGGGCGCTGATCAAACAGATGTATCCGGACCAGGAAACCTACAAAAAGGAAGAGCAGCGGCGGTTCGAGATTCTGGACGCGCACTGGGACCTGCCGGTTAAAGACGTGGATCTGGACACGAAATAATCTCGACCCGTCGGCCGCGGCGGACAAACATTACAGGCCAAGCGAGTCCACCTGAAGGTGGACGCTACAAATTGTCGGTGAAAAATTTGGTTACGTGCTCCCAGAGGACGCGCTGGGCTGGGGGATCGCTGACGCCGTGTCCACGGCCGGGAAAGGCCATGACCTCGACGTATTTTCCATCACCAATCAGATCGTTGATCAGCGAAAGGGTGTTCGAGAAGTGAACGTTGTCGTCGCCCGTGCCGTGGGCGATGAGCAGTTTTCCCCTGAGATTGCCCGCGTTCTTGATCGGCGAAGCATCCTTATAATTTTGCTCGTTCTTCGGAAGCGGGCCCATGTAGCGTTCGGTATAAATCGTGTCGTAAAAGTGCCAGTCCGTGACCGGCCCCCCGGCAAAGCCCACTTTGTAGATATCTCCAGCTTCAAACATGGCGTGCAACGTCATGTGCCCGCCGTAGCTCCAACCCCAGATGCCGAGGCGGTTCGGGTCCACGTAGGTTTGTTCCCGCAGCCAGGCCGCGCCATCGCGCTGGTCAGAGAGTTCCTGTGCGCCGAGATGAAGGTGCACGGGCGTTTCGAAGACATGGCCGCGTCCGGCGGAGCCGCGATTATCGAGCGAAAAAATGATGTAGCCTTTCTGCGCCATCATCTGGTGCCACAGGAAAGTCGCGGAGCGAGACCACGCGTTCAAAACCACCTGGGCGTGCGGGCCGCCATAGGTGAACGTAATCACCGGATATTTTTTCGAGGGATCGAAATTGGGCGGCTTGATCATCGAGCAATTCAGCGTCACGCCGTCGTGCGACTTGATGGTGAAGAATTCGACGGGCGAAAGATGATAGCCGGCAAGCTCGGGCACCTTGTCTTCTTCGAGAGTCGTCAATTTGGAACCATCTGCTGCGTAGGTATCGCGGCGCGGAGGAGTCATGGCGTTCGAGTATGTGTCCACGTAGGACGCCGCGGTCGGGGCGAAGCGAACGCTGTGGGTGCCGTCTTCCTTGGTGATTCGCGTAAACCCGGAGCCGTCGAGGGAAACGCGATAAAGCTGGCGTTCGATGGGAGATTTTTCCGCGGCGCTGAAATAGACCAGTCCTTTCGCCTCATCCACGGCATCCACTTGCGTCACTTCCCACTCGCCTTTCGTCAGCTGGGCTAATTGCTTTCCACTGAGATCGTAGAGGTAAAGATGGCGGTAGCCAGTGCGTTCGCTCGACCACAGAAAGCGTTTCGAGTCGTTCAGCAAGTGCAAGTCGTCGCTCACATTGACCCAACTGGGATCTTTTTCGGTGAGGATGACGGAGGTTTTTCCATTCGAGACGTCCGCCAGAAGCAGATCGAGATTATTTTGCTCGCGGTTGAGCCGCTGGATGGCGAGGCGCTTCGAATCCGGCACCCAATTCACGCGCGGAAGGTAGATGTCCATTTCCGAGCCGGTATCCATGCGTCGCGGCGCGCCTCCCGCGGCAGAAACCACATAGACGCGCACGATGGGATTTGCGCCGCTGGGAACAGGGTAGCGCTCCAGTTCGGCTTCGCCGCTGTAGGACTCGAAATTCAGCAACGAGAATTGCGAGACTTTTCGCTGGTCCATCTCGAGATAAGCGACGGAGGAGGAATCGGGCGACCACCAGTAGGCCGTGGTGATGTCGAGTTCTTCGGGGTAAACCCAATCGAGTTCGCCTTTGCGAACATCCTCCGTGCCACCCTTCGTCAGGGCGTGTTCCTTGCCATCGGCGGTGCTCACAGCCCAAAGATTGTGCTGGCGAATGAAGCTGACGAATTTGCCGTTGGGAGAGATTTTCGGATCGGCGAGTTCTTGCGTTCCGGAGACGAGGATTCGGCTGGATTGCGATTTCAGATCGTGCCAGGCGAGCGAAGTCGCGCCCTGAAAGAGAATCGCTTCGCCTGAAGGAGCCCACTGGTAAAGCGGCGGGGCGTGGCGTCCGAGACCGGTGGCTTGCGTGTTGGCGGCCGCGGGATTGGTGAGCGCTGCATCCCATTTATCGGCTGGCACGAGAACGGAACGCTGGCCAGTGGCCGCGTCCACAACCCACAGTTCGCGCCGGGCGTCTTTTCCTACGCCGGTCGTTTGGACATAGCTCAGGCGTTTGCCGTCGGGCGTCCACGTGAGGCCAGGGTTCAGACGGCCAGAGAGCGAAGGAGCACGGAAGATGCGTTCGACTGTAAGTTCGCCGGGATTGGATGCAGTTTGGAGTTGCTGCGCGTAATTGGTGTGGGCCCCGGAAAGAGTGGCGAGTGCTGCGATTCCCGAGAAGATCAGGCTGCGAACGGTCTGAGGGCGGATCATGCTGGCTCCTTGAGAGATTCAATCTTTATTGTGCTGCACGGAAGTTGGAAAGACCAATGGCGGCCGCTACAACGGCGGGAGTTTGGGCCGACCTGAAGGTCGGCCACTACACTAGCCCGGAGGCCAGCGAAAATTGCGGCCGCCGAGGAGATGCAGGTGAAGATGGAACACGGACTGGCCGGCACCCGCGCCGTTGTTGAACACAGTGCGGTAACCGGAGAGCAATTTCAGTTCGGTGGCCAGCTTGGCGGCAAGCAATTGCATTTTCCCGAGCAAGGCTTGGTCGCCGGGCTCGGCATCGTGCAACGCGGCGAAATGTTTTCTGGGGCAGATGAGAATGTGCGCGGGCGCCTGCGGACTGATGTCTTCAAAGGCGAACACATCGTCATCTTCATAGACCAGCTTCGCGGGAATCTGCTTCGCGCCGATTTTGCAGAACAGGCAGTTCGGATCCATCTACTTCACTCCTAAAGGGACTTTTTCATCCAGGCGAATCACCATCGGCGAAAATCCCTCGGCGTCGTGAAGCTTTTCGCCGAAATCCTGGGCCGCTTGCTGCCCGGAAATCCGGCCGACGCGCACGCGATAGAACGCGCCATCAGGAGAATCATACTGCTGAATGAAAATGGGGGAATAGCTGACGCCCAGACGGTCGCGCAGGCGCTCGGCGTTCCCGCGATCGTGAAATGCACCGACCTGCACGGTGAAAAAGCCGGCGGTGACATCAACATTGCCAAGAACTTCGATGCGCACAGGAACAATGCCGGGGCCGATGGATTCGATTTCGCGTGCGGCGGCCTGGGAGAGGTCGATGATGCGGTTGTCCACGAAAGGGCCGCGGTCGGTGATGCGAACCGTGGTGCTCTTGCCGTTGTTGAGATTCGTAACGCGGACCATCGTTTCGAAAGGCAAGGTACGGTGCGCGGCCGTCAGCTTGTTCATATCGTAGACTTCCCCGTTCGATGCGCGGCGGCCGTGGAAGGGATTGCCGTACCAGGAGGCGTTGCCTTCTTCGGTATAACCCACGGGCGCAGGGGCCGGGGGAGTCTTCCCGTGTTTCGGATGCGCCGGAGCTGGCGAAGGAACGGGCGGAACTGAGGTGTCTCGCTTGGCGCTATCGACGGTTTCCGGGGGAGCTGTGGCGGGTGGAGCGGTCGCGGGCTGGCGATCGGCGATGTGGCGCTTAGCGGCACACCCCAGCAGAAGCTGGGTCGAAATAGAGAGCAGGGCTAAAGAACGAAGTCGGGCCGGCTTCACGATTTGGCGTCGGTCGAGGCTTGAGAACCCCGGGCCGCAACCCGCGCCTCCAGTTTTCGGGCGGCTTCGGAAAGTTTTTCGGAAGCTTCGCGGAGAAACTGGGCGGTGCGCTTCTCGGTCGCGGGGGCCACTTCTTCGTCCACAAACTTGCGCAGGCGAGCCAACTCTTCCTCCAAACGTTTGCCAATCTCTTCGAATCTGTCCATGGCAGCCCCTTTTCCCCGCTTCCCGGAACGCGGGACGAGATTCCGGTATTATAGGAACGCGCAAAAGTGCACGCAAGGAGGAGTGTTGGCCCTTCCGTATCGTTGGCAATACCGGGTGGACCGCTGGAAGGAGATGTTCAGCGGGATGTTTGGCGGTGGCGAAAGAAAACCGCAGTTATGTCCCGCGTGCGGCGCGCTGGTAGGCATACATGCGACGCGATGCCACGAGTGCGGCACGAATCTGAGGTTTGGACTGGCGGCCTGGAGCAAGGGCTTGGCCGAATTTTTCGGCGGGCATGCGCCGGTGACGGTGGCGATTTTGATCCTGAACATTGTTTTCTTTGCGGCTGAACTGATGGGCACGATCCAGTCGGGGCAGTTCGGAGGCCTCAGCATCCTTTGGGGCATGAACGGCGAGACGCTGTACCGGCTGGGGGCGTGCTTCGGGCCGAGTATTTATCAGGGGCACGAGTGGTACCGGCTGGTCACCGCGATGTTTTTACACGGCGGGTTGATCCACATCGGCTTCAACATGATGGTGTTCCTGGACCTTGGACCGATAGTCGAAGAAGTTTACGGCTCCGCTCGGTATCTCTTCCTGTATGTCGTGATGGGGGTGGCAAGTTTCGTGGTCAGCAGCCTGGCCGGACATTTCTCTCTCGGGGCGAGCGGCGCAATTCTAGGATTGGTCGGGCTGATGATTGCCATTACGACCCGCCGAGGCGGCGCGTACATGCGGGAACTGCGCTCGCGGCTGATTTCCTGGGTGGTCACGATTTTCGTGATGGGACTGTTGTTCACGGGCATGCGTACGGACAATTGGGCGCACGCCGGCGGACTGGCGGCTGGGTTCCTTTTGGGCAAAGTCTTCGCTGATCGCCGGCCACTGAATGGCCCTGAAACAACGCGGGCCTACGCGTTGGGTTGGCTTGCGGGCGCCGTGATTCTGGCGAGCATCGTGTTCATGGTGCTGCATTATCGCGATCCAATTCCCGGCTGAGTCACATGTAGGGACCAAATAGGAAAATCCGGCAACTTGCCGGATTTTTTCATACACGGATAAGTATCAGGCTGAGTGGTGCAGGCGGCGCGCGACGGTGACGGCGTAGTGGAAGCCCGAGATGATGACGAATGCACTGACCGTGTAAGCAAGGTAGTGCAGCAGGACACTCACGCGTTCGTTGGGGTAAGCGGCACCGTAGACCGTGAAGAAAACCAGGGTAATTTCGAAAAACGTTGTAGCCTTGCCGAGAAGACTTGGCGGAAACGGCCGGTAACCCTGAATAATCAGAATCACAGCAGCGACAACGAGCAGCAGAACATCGCGGCTAATCACCAGAATTGTCACCCACCACCCGATTTGCTTTTCCATCGCCAGCACGATGAAGGCCGAGCTGAGCAGCAGCTTGTCCGCAATGGGGTCCAGATACGCACCGAGAGCTGATTTCTGGTCCAGGCTGCGCGCCAGCAGGCCGTCCAGCGCGTCCGATGCCCCGCTTACAAACAATACCAGCAGCGCCCACTGATACTTTTCGTACAAAATCAGGATCAGGAAAAACGGCAGGAAGCCGAGCCGCAGAAACGTGATTTGATTGGGTACCGTCCAGATCCGCGCTTTCATTGGTCAAAAGGATAACGCAGTTCAGGCGAACTGCGCGAGGTAATCCATGATGGAACGGCCGATCTTGCGCTGAAAAATTTCGCCCATGGAGGGGATGGAGCCGGCGGGCTCGTCGAGCGAGATGCGCTCGACGCGGGTCATGGGGAAGAAGATGGTGGGCAGGCCGACGCGCTCGGCGTCAAGCTGGTTGATCTGGCTGACGAAATGATCGAAGGAGTTCAGATCGACGCCGCGCATGGTGACGCCGCTGGGGTTGATTTCGAGCAATATCCCCCATACTTTTTCGCGGGGCGAGTGCAGACTGACGATGACGATAGAATTGGGATCCATGAATTTGCTGTCCTTTGTTGTCTCCAGAATACCGCACGCGAATCAGAATTCGGCGAAGAGTTGCAAGTGGAGTTTCCTGCAAATTATGCCGCGGCCAAGCTAAGCTTCAGCTGGCTTTTCCTCGTTTCGCGGTTTCGCAAGCCAGGCTGAGCCATTCGAGGGCGTCGTGCAAATCCGTATCGGACGTCAAAGTGAACGAGAGCCATCTCTTGCCAGGCGAATTGGTGCGGATCCGGGTGTCGCTCCCGGCTCGCTTCATGACGCTGGGCGGCATAGGATCAAATTTCAGAAGGATGGGGGAGTCGGGACCGAATCCCCGGGAGTTGGGGAGAGCGGCGAAGATTCTTTTGCCCCGATAAAGGGCCCGGAGTCCGAACATGCGCTTGGCGATCACCCCGGGCCAGGAGAGCAATTCGGATTCGAGCAAGGCCGACCAGCGGCGCGCGTCTTCCGAAACAGGAAGGAGTTTCGGTACCGGGCGAGCGGCCGGTCTGCGATTTGGCTTGGATTTCGTGGTTCTCACTGCTTCTCTACACCGGCATGACTGCGGGCCCATTCGCCGGTAAATGAAGCTTCGGTTCGGTCAGCGATTGCACCTGCTCGAGCGTTGCGTCGGGCGCGAGTTCGCGGAGGACGAGGCCCTCCGGGGTGACGTCAATGAACGCGAGTTCGGTGACAATGTGATCGACCACTTCGACTCCGGTCAACGGCAATGTGCATTTTTTCAGGATTTTGGGCTTGTTGTCGCGCGTGGCGTGTTCCATCGCGATGAAGACTCGCTTCGCGCCGGCGACCAGGTCCATTGCGCCGCCCATGCCCTTGAGCATTTTTCCGGGGATGGCCCAGTTGGCGAGCGTTCCCTTTTCATCAACCTGCAACGCGCCGAGGACGGTGAGGTCCACGTGAGCGCCGCGAATCATGGCAAAAGAATCGGCGGAAGAAAAATAGCAGCTGCCGGGAAGTTCTGTGACGGTTTCCTTGCCCGCGTTGATGAGGTCGGGATCGACCTCAGCTTCGCGCGGATACGGACCCACGCCGAGCATTCCGTTTTCGGATTGCAGAATGACGTCCATGCCGGCGGGCACATAGTTGGCAACCAGAGTGGGCATGCCGATGCCAAGATTGACGTAGTAGCCGTCGCGGAGTTCCCTGGCGATGCGGCGTGCAATGCGTTCGCGTTTTTGGTCTTCGGTTAAGGGCATAGATTCAGCTCAGAATTATTTTGCAATAGCCAATTTGCCTGCCAGAGTCAGCACCGGCAAATAGAGCACGAATACCACCAAGCCCACCGTGATGAGCGCGGCGAAAAAAACTCTGGCGGTCAGGAGAAATCTTCGGCGGAGTTCACGAGTCGAACATCCCTTCCAAACTACGAGTAACGCCAACGCAACGAAGAAGATCGGGAGGAGCCAGTAGTAAGTGGCGAGGAGAACGCGCGTGGGCCAGGGCAGCTCTACTCCCAAACCCTGGAACATATTGGAATAGCTGGGGATGACAAGGATAAGAATAGGAGCAAGCAATAAACACAAGACGGCAACGATTCCCGTTGCAAGCCATGATAAAAGGCGCGCCGCCGGAGATTGTGTGGATCTTTGGACCGTGTTCAGATTGTATTTTTCATTCATGATTTGGTCACCGTGCGCCGTTCTATCCGCTTTAGATAGTTGACACCTTCGAAGATGGCGTTGACATAGATGCCCGGTGTGTGGACTTGATCGGGCGGAAGTTGGCCGGGTTCGACGAATTGCTCGACTTCGGCGATGACGTAGTCGGCGGCTGTGGCCATCACGGGATTGAAATTGCGCGCAGTTTTGCGGAAGACGAGGTTGCCCCAGCGATCGCCCTTCCATGCTTTGATAAAAGCGAAGTCACCGCGCAAGGCCCGCTCCAAAACAAAGTGTCGGTCGTCAAACTCGCGCGTTTCCTTGCCATCGGCAACCATGGTGCCGTAACCGGTGGGCGTATAAAAGGCCGGGATGCCCGCGCCCCCAGCGCGCAATCGCTCGGCGAGAGTGCCCTGAGGATTCAGCTCCATTTGCAGTTCCCCGCTCAGAACGAGCTGTTCGAACAGCTTGTTCTCGCCGACGTAGGTAGAAATCATTTTTTTTACCTGGCGATTTTGCAGCAACAAGCCGATGCCGAAGTCGTCCACGCCGGCGTTGTTGCTGACCACGGTGAGATCCTTCGTACCCTTGCTGCGAACCGCGGCGATAAGGTTTTCCGGAATCCCGCATAAGCCGAATCCGCCCATCAAAATCGTCATGCCATCCCGCAGATTGGTGATGGCGGCGTCAGCGGAGGCGATGCGTTTATCCATGAAATAGTTCCGATCGAATTCTCGAGAAGAAGTGTACTCCAAGTGCCGTGGGCGCGGGAGTGCTCTGGCGCGAAAGAACTCGCGAGACGGTGGATCAGCAGACAGGAAAAAATTGCAAGCGGAAGGCTTGGGGCGTTAGGCCGGTGACGCGACGAAACTCGCGGGTGAAGTGGCTTTGGTCGGCGAAGCCGGTGAGCTGGCTGATTTCGGCAAGCGGCAATTCCCTATCGAGCAGGTAACGGCAGGAAGCGCGAACGCGCAGGCGGCGAGTGTATTCGCCAATTCCTTCGCGCTGGAAGCGGCGAAATACGCGGGAGAGGTGCACGGGGTGCACACCGGCGGTGGCGCTGAGATCGTCGAGGGTCAGGCGTGCGCAACATTCGGCGTGCAATTTTTCCAGTACGCATTCGAGCCAGCGCGGGGCCTGATTCTTCTCCTGTACTGGAAGCCGCGCCGCCAGGCCCGTTACTTCGGCCAGCAAGCTTTCCACGCAAAGCGGGTCAGGCTGGTCGAGCGCAAAGGTCTCCCGAAAGAGCTTCATGCTCAGCCAAAACAGCGGGCCCCCGCGTGAGTCTTCGCAGCCCCGGTCGAGCTTGCCGGAACAATCGGCGAGCCGCGCCTTCCAACCTGGCCGCAGCTCCACATGAAAGAAGCGCAAGCCGCCAGGAGCAATTTCATCCTGATGCGGAATGCCCGCGGGCCGGAACATCAGCGACATCGGGAAAAACTGCTTCTGCTGGCGGCCGTAGCGTTCGCCGTAGAAACCGCTGAGCAACAAACCGAAAAACGGCAACTCGTGCGAGTGCATGGGCAGCTTGCGGGGCACGGGATGGCGTAGATCGCTGAAGACAGCGCCGGAATGTTCCAGCCGATGGCGAACGGCCCCGAAGAATTGGCCGCCCTGAAGGCGCGGCTCGCCGGCTAGAAGTAGTTGAGTTTCAGACATGGGGTTTCCCGGCGCGGAAAGATGTTGCTTTTGTTCTAGACGCAATTCGGGAAAATTGGTTAGTTTGATGCGCGGGTGGGCGAATTACCGACGGAGGAAAAGCAATGAAGCGAATTGGTGTCTTGTTGAGCATCTCGATGGCGCTGTTGATCCTGGGTGTGGCGATTCCTCGCGCAAACCACGCGAATCCCGTGGCCGCGAACCTGCCTGAATATACGGCGGACGGGCAGTTGAAGTTCCCTGGAAATTACCGCGAATGGGTGTATCTGAGCAGCGGGATCGACATGAGCTACGGCCCAGGCGCCGGGATGGATCATTCCATGTTCGATAACGTGTTTGTGAACCCGGAGGCGTACAAGTATTTCCTGGCCAACGGCACCTGGCCGGACAAGACCATGCTGGTGCTGGAAGTGCGAGGGGCGGAGAGCAAATCCGCGATCAACAAGGCCGGCCATTACCAGGGCACCCAACTCATGGGCCGCGAGGTGCATGTGAAGGACGAAAGCCGCTTCCCCGGAAAGTGGGCGTTCTTCGGCTTCGACAGTGCCCCCACAGCCAAGATGATTCCGACGGACCGGGACTGCTACTCGTGCCACGCACAACACACGGCGGTGGACACGACGTTCGTGCAGTTCTATCCAACACTGATTGAGATAGCGAAGAAAAAGGGGACACTCAGCCCGGCGTATGTGAAAGAAGAGGCAGCTGCGTCGAAGTGAGGCGAGTGGAGCAGGTAGTAGCACGGGCTTCAGCCGGTGCGGTTTGGGCTGCACAGTTCACAGGCTAAAGCCTGTGCTACAGGGATCGGAGAAGTTTGTAGAGTTCGTTGGCGGCGTCGAAGTCGGCTTCGAGTTCGCGGGAACCGAGGCGTTCGCGGAGATCGTCGAGGCGCCGGGCGAAAAGGTCAAGCGCGGCGGAAAGTACTTCCCTGTTAGTAAGGACGATGTCGCGCCAGGTGGCGTAGGAACTGCCAGCGAGGCGCAGCGTGTCGCGCAATCCCGGCCCGGCCAAAGTGATGGGCAGGCCGTTCTCGTCCAGACGATCGTAGAGAAACGAGCCGAGCGCCACGGCCGTGAGTTGCGGAAGGTGCGAGGCGAAGCCGACGGCGTAGTCGTGCTGCTGCGCGCCCAGCCATGTGGGACGCGCGCCCAGCTTTTCCAGAATCCTGGTAAACGCAACGACACGCGGGTCGCGATCGTCTTGCGACGGCCCAACGAGCGCATAAGTGGCCTTTTGAAAGAGGTCCGCGTCCGATTGCCCGAACCCGGAAAGCTCGCGCCCCGCCATCGGATGGCCGCCCAGGAAAATTGGCACGGATTCTTCCTCTTCGAAAAGCTCAGCGGCAGCAGCGCAGATGCGAAGTTTGGTGCTACCGGCGTCGGTGACCAGCGCGTGCGGCGCGGCATTCTGCGCGATTTCGGGAAGGATGTCTAGTGTCACGCCAATGGGCAGCGCAATGTAAATCAGGTCGGCGCCGCGAATGGCGGGCTCAATCGCACCTGAAAACGTGGCGTTGGCCACGCCAGAACTCTTAAGGTGCTGCGCGACCTCCTCGCGGTCCCATCCGGTGATGTGCATGTCCGGCGTGTATTTGCGGAGAGCCTTCGCGAACGATCCGCCGATGAGGCCGGTGCCGAGAATGGTCGCGCGTTGAATAAGATGGGGCATCGTTACGCGACGCGGCGTCCCACGGCGGGCGCGATGATGCGGATTTCGCTCATGAGCTGCGCGAACTGCGTGGGCTCCAGGGATTGTGCGCCGTCGGAAAGGGCATGGTCGGGATCGTTGTGGACTTCGATGAGCAGGCCGTCGGCGCCGGCGGCCACCGCGGCCCGGGCCATGGCGCCGACTTTGTCGCGGCGTCCGGTGCCATGCGAAGGATCGGCAAAAATCGGAAGATGGGAAAGCTTCTGGATGACAGGAATCGCGGCGATGTCCAACGTGTTGCGAAGGTACGTCTCAAAAGTGCGGATGCCGCGCTCGCAGAGGATGACGTTGTAATTTCCGCCGGCCAGGATGTATTCCGAGCTGAGCAGGAGTTCTTCGATGGTGGCGGACATGCCGCGTTTCAGGAGCACGGGCTTTTGCACTTCGCCGAGGGCGCGCAGGAGAAAATAGTTCTGCATGTTGCGCGCGCCGACCTGGAAAATATCCACGTAAGTGCTCATCATGGCGATTTGCGAGGCGTCCATCACTTCGCTTACGACAAAAAGGCCGTACTTGTCAGCAGCCTCGCGCATCAACTGCAAGCCTTTTTCCCCCATGCCTTGAAATGCGTAGGGCGAAGTGCGCGGCTTGAAGGCGCCCGCGCGCATGATTTTCGCCCCGGCTTTGGCGACGGCTTCGGCGACGGCCATGATTTGCTCCCGGGATTCGACGGAACACGGGCCTGCGGCGACGACCACTTCGGGGCCACCGATTTTCACGCCGCGCCCTAGATCGATCACCGTGCCTTGGGGCTTGAACTGGCGGCTGGCGAGCTTGAAAGGTTGCGTGATGCGCACCACTTCGCGCACGCCCTGCAGCAGCTCAAAATCGCGGTGGTCGAAATCGCGGTGTACGCCGACGGCGCCAAGAACCGTGTGCGATGCGCCGGTGGAACGATGAACGTCAAAACCGCTGGCGACGACGCGGTCAATGACGTGCTGGATCTGCTCTTCTGTCGCGCCTTCTTGCATTACGATGACCATTGCTGATTCCTCATTTTCAAGAATTTCTGCTCATACCATGGCACCCGTTGCTGCGCGGCATCCCGGTGCGTGGGCGGCCCGCCCGCCGCGGCCGGCGGGCCCTACAAAGCTTATTTCGGGTCCTTGTCCTGGTTCGCCGAATCGCCGTGCATGGCGACGCGCTCGGCGGAACGCGCTTCGTCAATGATGCGTTCGAAGAGACGGCGGATGGCCGCGTTCGTCAGCGGGCCGCGGTTGTTTCGTTCGGCGTTGGCCAGCACATCGTTTTCGCGTGCCGGTTGATAAATCGGCATGCCCGCGGCCTGTTTAAGGCGCCCAACTTCGAGGGCGCAACGTGAACGCTCGTTGAGAAGCTCAACCAATTTCTTGTCAATCTCATCCATCCGCTGACGCCAGTCAGATATGTTCATTGGTTGCCCTCTGATTTACATCCCTGGAGGGCGGATAATTTCGGCGCGGGATTATACGTTGAGATCCTTCGGGCATCCTCATCGGATTCACCCAGGATGACAGGTCGTGGTGCGGTTGCAAGGATGAGAAGGTTGCGACTGCGAATCATATCGTGGCCTCGCGGCGGGACAGTCCTCGGCGTCCGGCCTCCTTCAACACCTTGACGCGCTCGCGAAGGGAGGCCGAAGCTGCTTCGACCGACGAGGCCTTTTCAATTTCAGAAACCAGCGCAGAGCCGACCACAGCGGCATCCGCAAGTCCGCCCAGTACCGAAACATGTCCCGGCAGTGAAATACCGAATCCCACGGCGACGGGGAGTTCTGTGAAGCGGCGGACGCGGCGAACCAGCCCCGGGAGATCGTCGGGCAGCGAATCTTTCGCCCCCGTTACGCCGGTGCGAGAAATCAGATAGAGAAAGCCGGAAGAGCACGCCGATATCTTACGCAGGCGCTCGTCATCCGATGTCGGCGCAGCAAGAAAAATGGTGTCGAGTTTTTGCGCATGGATAATGCGGCGATAATCCTCGGACTCTTCTGGCGTCAGATCGGTGACAAGCACGCCGTCGGCTCCGGCTTGAGATGCCGCAGCGGCAAATTTCTGTAGTCCCATCTGCAAGATGGGATTGTAGTAGCTGAAGAGGACCAGCGGCACATGGCAGGTCTCGCGAATCCGGCGCACCAGTTCGAGGACTCCGGCGAGCGAGGCGCCCGCCTTCAGCGCACGCTCCGAGGCGCGTTGAATCGTGGGGCCGTCGGCGAGCGGATCGCTGAACGGCACGCCGAGTTCGATCACGTCAGCTCCGGCCTCCGCCAGCGCGAGAACGAATTTGTACGTTGCGTCGAGCGACGGGTCGCCCGCCGTGATGTACGCGACGATGCCGAGTTCACCGACCGCGCGCAGTTCGGAGAATCGCTTCGAGATACGGGTCGAGTTATGCGAGGGACTGGTCATTGGAGTGGGCACATTAGAGCAGCCGCTTATAGGTGTCCATATCCTTGTCGCCACGGCCGGAAAGGTTGAGGATGACCAGATCGCCGGACTTGAATTGCGACAAGCGCTGAATGAGGCCGGCAAGGGCGTGCGCGGATTCCAGCGCAGGAATAATGCCCTCCGTGCGTGAGAGCAGCTTCGCCGCATCGAGAGCCGCCTGATCGTCAACCGCGGCGTATTCGGCGCGATGCTGATCCGCGAGCCACGCATGCTCCGGGCCGATGGCAGGATAGTCGAGCCCGGCCGAAATCGAATGCGTGCCGGCAATCTGGCCGTCTTCATTCTGCAAAACGTATGTGTACGTGCCCTGGAGGACGCCGGGGCGCGCGCCGGTGAAACCCTGGTGCGCGGCGAGGCGCGCGGCATGCTCGCCAAGAGTGTTGCCGCGGCCGCCGGCTTCGATGCCGACCATTTTCACGTCGGCATCTTTCAGAAATTCGTAAAACAATCCAATCGAATTGGAGCCACCGCCAACGCACGCGTAAAGATGCGTCGGGAGGCGTTTTTCGGCGGCCAGAATCTGCTGGCGCGCCTCACGGCCAATCACAGCCTGGAAATCGCGGACCATCGTCGGGTAAGGGTGCGCGCCGAGCACAGACCCGAGCAGATAATGTGAATCGCGCACATTGGTGACCCAATCGCGCATGGCTTCGTTGATGGCATCCTTCAAAGTCTTGCTGCCGGATTCCACGCCCACAACTTCCGCGCCCAGCATGCGCATGCGCGCTACGTTGAGCGCCTGGCGCGCCATATCCTCCGTGCCCATGTAAACCGTGCATCGCAGGCCGAGATGCGCGCCCACGGTGGCCGAAGCGACTCCGTGCTGGCCAGCGCCGGTTTCCGCAATAATGCGCGGCTTTCCCATTCTCACAGCCAGTAATCCCTGGCCGATGGCGTTGTTGATCTTGTGCGCGCCCGTGTGCAGCAGGTCTTCGCGCTTCAGATAGATGCGTGGGCCTGCGAGCTTGGCCGTAAGCCGCGCGGCAAACTGGAGCGGGGTGGGGCGTCCCGCGAAATTGTTGAGTAGCGATTGAAATTCAGCCTGAAATGCGGAATCGGCTTTCGCAATCTCGTAGGCGCGCTCCAGTTCGTAGAGCGGCACCATCAGCGTTTCGGGAACGTAGCGGCCGCCATAGGGCCCGAAACGGCCCGGCACGGCGGCAGGTATGGTCAGCTGGGTGGTCATGGTCTAGCCTTTTATTGTACTTCGAGCCGCGCCGTTAAAAAAACGCCGGATTCTCCTCTGATCGGGTTTGAGACCCGCTGGCGCGGAAATGTTTCGGAATTGCAAAAGCGTCCGCTAGGGGGAAAGCTCGCGGTTGGCGCGGGCAACCTCTTCGAAAAACTCGCGGAGCTTCCCAGGATCTTTCTTCCCGGGCTTCGATTCAACGCCGCTGGTTACGTCCACGGCATACGGGCGAACAGCAAGGATCGCTTGGGCCACATTCTCTGGTGTAAGGCCCCCTGCCAATAAGATGCATTGGGAATTGGCTGCGGTGTGCGCCAGGGTCCAATCCGCGCTGTTGCCCGTACCGCCATATTGGCCGGTGTGCGGGGCATCGAGCAGAAAAGCTGTGGAACCGCGATATTTCGCGAAAGCGGGCAATGCGCTTCCTTTCCCCACGTGCAGGGCCTTGATCACGGAAATTTTCTTTGCGATTTCGCCAACAAGTTTGGGGTCCTCGTCGCCATGCAACTGCGCGGCGGCTAACCCGAGCGCTTTCGCCAGTGTTGTTACCGGCCCGGCCTGCCAATTCACAAAGATGCCGACGGGTGCGACGAAAGGCGGCAATTTCCGGATAATCTTGCTCCCCGCAAATGGAGAAATGCACCGCGGGCTTTTCTCGTAAAAATTCAGGCCGATGGCATCGGCGCCGAGCTCGCATGCGAGCAAAGCGTCCTCGACATTCGTAATGCCGCAGATTTTTACTCGGACCATTCGAAGTTACCCCCCGGAATCGGGCGGCACGAGAAGGGCGCGCAACGCCGCACCGGGGTCCGGCGACAGCATAAGGTGCTCGCCAATCAGAAATGCGTCAAATCCCGCGGCGCGCAACTGCTTCAAATCGTCGTGCGAACGCAAGCCGGATTCGGCCACTGCGAGGCAGTCTTCAGGTATGCCCTCAATTAATTCATAGGAAGTTTCCACGCGCACAGTAAGCGTCTTGAGGTCACGATTGTTGACGCCGACAATGCGCGCGCCCACGGCCAGAGCGCGGTCGAGTTCTTCGCGCGTGTGCACTTCCACCAACGGCTCCATTCCCAATTCGCGCCCCAGTGCGATGAGATCGCGGAGTTGCCCGTCGGAGAGGGCGGCGACAATCAGTAGAAAACTATCGGCGTCGTTCGCGCGCGATTCCCACACTTGCCAAGGATCAAAAATAAAGTCCTTGCGCAAGACGGGAAGCGCAATCTCTTTCCGGGCGTCGCGCAGATTCTTAAGCGTTCCGTGGAAGAATTCGCCTTCTGTCAGCACGGAAAGCGCTGCCGCGCCCGCGCCTGCAAGCGATTTACCAAGATCGGCGGCGTCAAACGGATCGCGGATGATCCCCCGCGAAGGGGAAGCGGGTTTCAGTTCGGCAAGGACGTTGATCGAGTCGCGGGAAAGCGCCCCGGCAAAATCGCGTACCGGCGGCGCGGCTTTCACGCCGTACTTGAGCGCGGTCTCCGGCAACACCCGCTTGCGATGATCTACTTCGGCGCGGCGTGCTTCCAGGATGCGGTCGAGGACGGTTCCCGTGTTGGCATGGGCGTTCATAGGGGCGAACTTGTATGCTAGGGAGTGCAGGCATGCGTGTCAAATCAGGCGGATGGCTGGTTTTTCTTGGCCACCTGAAAGTGACCGCTACGATGGAGATCGGATGAGTTATCGAGCGAAATACGGAGCTTTGTTGGACGATATCGCGAACGAAGCGGATTCCATCGCGATGAGCTATTTCCGGGGCGGCGCTATGGGCACCGAGCGCAAGCGCGACGGAACAGTGGTAACGCAGGCCGACAAACGCATCGAGCAGATGGCAATCGCCAGGGTGCAGGCGAGCGGATTGCCCATCGATGTGGTGGGCGAAGAAACCAGCAGCGAGCCGCCGAACGGCCCGGCCATCAATGGACGGGAGCGAATGATTATCGACCCCATTGATGGCACCGAAGAATTTACGCGCGGCATTCCTACTTTTGGAACGCTGGTAGGCATCGAAGAAAATGGGGAAATCGTTGCGGGCATGGTAAGCGCCCCGGCACTGGAGAAGGGATCGCGCTGGTGGGCGTATCGCGGCGAAGGCGCCTGGCGCGGCGGGCAGCGGCTTAAGGTTTCCACAGTGTCCGGGTTGGCACAATCCATGGTATTCACCACGGGCACGGGCCCCAGCAAAGATGCGCTGGCGCGGGAGCGTTTGCGCCGGCTGGCAGACGCGGCGCGCAACAGCCGCTCGATGGGCGGATTCTGGCAACACATGCTGGTGGCGGAAGGCGCGATTGAATGCGCCGTGGATTGGATTTCGAAGCCGTGGGACCTCTCGCCGCTGGGCATCATTGTGGAGGAGGCGGGCGGCAAGTCCACTACCGCTGATGGCGAACGCACGATCTACAAGGGCCGTTTCGTGAGCACGAATGGACTGCTGCACGATGTTGTGCTGAGTTTTCTGCGCTGAGGGTTCCATGATTCGCGTGAAGCGCGTTTACGAAACGGCCGCCAAGGAAGACGGTTTCCGATTGTTGGTCGATCGCCTGTGGCCACGCGGCTTGACCAAAGAACGCGCCGCTGTGAATCAGTGGATGAAGGAAATCGCACCGAGCGGTGCGCTGCGCAAGTGGTTCGGCCATGAGCCGGAGAAGTGGCCGGAGTTTGAGAAGCGTTACCGCAAGGAGTTGGCGGAGAAAAAAGCTTTGTTGAATGAGATCCGAAAGTTGGAATCCGAACACAAACTCGTGACTCTGCTCTACGGAAGAAACGACGAAAAGCAGAACCAGGCGGTTGTATTGGCGGATGTGTTGAAGGAGAAACGATGAACGCGGAATCTGCTTTGCAAATCGTCGACGAAGAGGTTTGCGCCTGCCGCAAATGCCCGCGGCTGGTGAAATACCGGGAAAAAGTAGCGCGGGAAAAGCGTCGCGCGTTTCGAGAATGGACCTACTGGGGGCGCGGCGTGCCGGGCTTCGGCGATCCGCACGCGAAACTCTTCATCCTGGGGCTTGCTCCCGCGGCGCATGGAGGGAATCGCACGGGCCGCGTCTTCACCGGTGATCGTTCGGGCGATTTTCTCTACAAGGCGCTGCACAAAGCGGGATTCGCAAACCAACCCACTTCCGTGCGGCGTGACGACGGTTTGCGTTTGCAAGATCTTTACATCGCAGCGGCGGTGCGGTGCGCGCCCCCGGCAAACAAGCCATTGCCCAGTGAAATTCTCAATTGTCGGGGGTATCTCGAGCGGGAGTTGGACATTCTTCGTCCGCGCGCCGTTCTGGCGCTTGGGAAAATCGGCTGGGACGCCTATCTGGAAATTTTGAAGCAACGCGGGCGCATCGCCTCTCGCGCGGCATATCGCTTTGCCCACGGTGCGGAATGTACGTTCACGGATGATTTGCCCCGGCTCTTCGGCGTTTATCACCCCAGCCAGCAAAACACGCAAACCGGGCGCGTCACGGAAGCGATGTACGCCAACGTGCTCAAGCGCATCCGCACCTATTTGTCTCGGGCTTAATTCCCTGCTTGCGGTTTAAGCGGGCTTGCCCCCAAAGCGGCCGGCCTCGGCCGGAATTTTTCAAACAATCTCCATAGCAGAAGCACTGCGACAATCGTTCCGTACGCGAGCGGCCGCAGAACCGCCGATTTCACCTGCCAGTAATAGTGAATCACACCAGCAACCGCGCTGATGTAGATGGCGCGGTGGAGCAGTTGCCAGCGGCGGCCGCCGAGCCGCCGAATCCAGCCGGCTGTGGACGTGATCGCCAACGGAATCAGCAGTACAAATGCGAGAAATCCCACAGTGATGTACGGCCGCTTGGCAATGTCCTTCCACACTTCCCTCAGGTCGAAAAATTTGTCGAGCCAGATGTAGGTGGTGAAGTGCAGGCAGCCGTAAAAGAAAGCGAAGAGTCCCAGCATGCGGCGAAAGCGGATCAAGTCCGGCAAAGCGAAGAGTTTCCGGAACGGCGTGATGCAGAGCGTGATTACGATAAATCGCAGCGTCCAATCGCCCGTGGCGTGCGTAATGAACTCGATCGGATTCGCGGTTAGCCCGTGATGCAGGCCTCGCCAGACAAGCGACGCGAGCGGCAATAGGCAAATCAGGAATACGCCGGCTTTGGACCACTTGCTGTTCAGAAGTTTGCGCATGAATGCTTTGGGGTCAGTAGTATTTCTTCAGATCCATGCCGGTGTAAAGGCTGGCCACCTGATCCCCGTAGCCGTTAAACATCAGGGTGTCGCGCTTGAAAAATTCCCCGAGGCGCCGCTCCTTGGCCTGGCTCCAGCGCGGGTGATCCACTTTTGGATTCACGTTGGCATAGAAGCCGTATTCGTTGGGAGCGAGGCGATTCCACGTGGTGGGCGGCTGCTCTTTCTGAAAACGAATCTTTACCAGCGACTTGGCGCTCTTGAATCCATATTTCCACGGAATCACCATACGCACCGCCGCGCCGTCCTGATTTGGCAGCGTTTCCCCGTACATGCCGACACAAAGCAGCGTGAGCGGATTCATCGCCTCATCGAGGCGCAGGCCCTCCACGTAGGGAAAATCGATCCCGGCATACCTTGCCAGGGGCATCTGGTTGCGGTCATAGAAGGATTCGAACGCCACATACTTTGCCTGCTCGGTTGGCTCGACCAGTTTGGCGATGGCGCTGAACGAATAACCGATCCAGGGCACCACGATCGACCAGGCTTCGACGCAGCGATGGCGATAAATGCGCTCTTCGAGCGGAGCAAGCTTCAGAATTTCGTCGATGGTGATTTGGCGAGGCTTCCTCACTTCGCCCTCTATGGAAACAGTCCAGGGATAGGTCTTCAGGCTTTGCGCATTTTTGGCCGGCTCGGTCTTGTCCACCCCAAACTCATAATAGTTGTTGTAGTGCGTCACGTCGTCGTAGGTGTTCTGCTTCTCCGTGGTGCTGAACGGGCTTTTCGTGACTCCGGAAAGCTTTGTTCCGGCAAAGACGCGGGACGATGGCAGGGCAAGCTCCCAGAACTCGCGGCCCGCGAGCGAGGCCGCAGCCACCAATCCGGCATTCCTCAGGAACTCGCGGCGGTTCTGATATACCGCTCTCGGAGTCACGTCGGCGCTCGTCAATTCCGGCTTCTTTTGTAGGAGCATCTCTTGAAAGTTCCCTCTATCACTAAGAGTAGCAATCCGGCCCCGAGTTACATGTTTTTCCAACTCCCGACGACGCATGCGGCGCAGGAGGGGTAGTACGACGTGCAAGATTGCCCCGACAGTATTGGAGGCAGTAGCAGGCATAGGCTTTCGACCGCGTCCATTACGTCGATGTATCTCATTTACTTTCAGTTCGTTAAATGCGTGGGGAATGTGACCGCTTGGCCTCTGGGCTGCTCTCCCCTCCTCGAAGGCGATCCCGGAGGTTGGTCTATGACACTTCAGTCCAGGCAAATTCTGGCAGTTTTGACAGTTGGCGCAAGTTTGGCATTCGTGCTTGCGGTAGTCACGCCGGCGCAACAAGCACCGGCAATCAGCCGGGATGAATTGCAGACGGAGTCTTCCGGTTCGAATGCGACCGCACATGCGGCCACCGGCGATCGGCGTGGCTTACCCGTAGAGACGTTTGCCGTCGTACCCGGCACGCGTTTCCTCGTTCGGCTCGAAAGCGATCTCAACACGAAAGACGTTCACAAGAATCAGGCGTTCCACGTGCGCACGCTGGAACCCCTCGAGGCCGGTCAGGGCAACTATCTGCCATCAGGCGCCGTGATTGTCGGGCACATCAGCCGCGTCGATTCCGCAGGGACGACTGGCCGCGCAAAAATCTGGCTGACCTTCGATGAAATTAGTACCCGCTTCGGCAAGCTGCCCATCGTGGCCGAAGTCGCCTCCGTTCCGGGCGACCACAGCATCAAGCCCGGCCCGCTGCAGGAAGGCGTGATCGAGGGACGCAGCAGCACGCAGAAAGACGCCGCGCAAGCCGCCGCTGCGGGCGCCGCCATGGGCGCGATGCACGGCGTGAAAGACAAGAACAAGAAAGTAGCCGCGGAAGGCGCGGCGCTTGGTGCACTGGAAGCCTACCTCACGGAAGCGGGGCGCGGCCAGGAGATCGATCTGCCGAAGGGCGCAAAACTTGAACTTGAGTTGGAGCGCGCGTTGTACCTCGTCAAGGATTAGGAGGAGCGGCGATGAACCGCAGGCGCAAACTGTTTTTTTCGATTCGGCTTTTGATTCCCGCGGTCCTCCTTTGCAGCTTCAGACTGTCTGCACAGAATCCAGGCCAGGTATCTCCCCATCAAAAAATCGGCGTGCGCGTCGTGGACGGAGTCACGGGCTTGCCGGAGTGGTTCGAGTTTCCGAATATTTGGATAGGAGCGAGCACGGACTTCCGCAATCCGCGCCTGAATATCCGCGGTGAGGTTCAAATTGATGTCACGGAAGCCTCTCCAAGAGAGATCCGTTTTCTGCCCAATTGGTATGCGGACTGCCGTTACCACGCCGATGAGGACACCGGGATTAAAGTCCGATACGCAATTGACGAGATTCTGGGAATCGGCGTGGTCGGAAAGAATGTCTGCGGGTGGTTTCATGCCAAACCGCAGCCCGGCGTGATTGTGCTGTACGTTCGACATCGGACGTTTCTCGAATTGATGGCGCTATAGGCTCGGATTCCCCCAGCTTGAACCTCGCAAAATTTCAGCGATATTAGGTCCCTGCCCCCGCTTGGCAAGCGAATGTGTGCTTGTTAAAGTCGTTTCACCCACCCAAAGTGCGACAATAGAATCGTGGTCTGAGGAGGCGAGGCATACGCGCATGGGCGACGAAAGCAAAGCGGTACGCACAGTGGAAACCGGCGAGCACAAGGACCGCATCCTCATCGTCGAGGATGAGGACAATGCGCGCAAGGGCTACGAGCAGCTCTTGCAGCGGTGGGGCTACGAAGTTCTGGGCGTAAGCACGGCCGAGGACGCGCTCGCGAAGTTTTCCAACTTTCAGCCGGACACTCTGATCGCGGACGTCGAACTTCCGGGCATGAACGGCCTGGACCTGCTGAAACAGCTGGGCGAGGAACTGCACGATGTCCCGGCGATCATCATCACCGGCAAAGGCAGCGAAGAACGCGCGGTAGCCGCGATCGAATCCGGCGCCTTCTGGTATATCGAAAAGCCGCTGAAGGGTCCGGTGCTGCGCGCGCTCCTGGACCGCGCCTTGAGCAAGGCACACGACGCGCGGAACCTGGTGGTTTTGCAGCGCCAGTTGCGCGAAGCTGGCCGCCTGGGCGACATCGTCGGCGGATCGAAACCGATGCAAGAGGTGATGCGCATCATCGAAATGGCTGCGCCAAGCTCCGCGTCGGTGCTCATTACGGGAGAGACGGGCTCCGGCAAGGAGATCGTGGCGCGCACGATTCACAAACTTTCTCCGCGGGCGGGCGGGCCGTTTGTGGCCATCAACTGTTCCGCGATTCCTGAAACGCTGATGGAAAGCGAGATTTTCGGCCACGAACGCGGCGCGTTCACCGGCGCCGCGGAACGCCGCATCGGGTGCTTCGAACTGGCCGACGGCGGCACGCTGCTGCTTGACGAAATCGGCGAAATGCCCGCGCCGACGCAGGCGAAGCTGCTGCGCGTGCTGGAAGATCGCAAGGTGCGGCGGCTCGGCAGCAAAACGGAAACTCCGGTTGATGTGCGCGTGCTCGCCGCAACCAACAAGGATCCCGAGCAGTCCGTCGCCAACGGCGGCATGCGCCAGGACCTCTACTTCCGCCTGAACGTGTTTCACATCCACCTGCCGCCGTTGCGCGATCATAAGGACGACATCCCGCTGCTTTCCGAGCACATCCTGCGCGACATCAACACGAAACACGGCAAGAGCGTGCGCGGCATCGGCGCCGAGGTTCTGGACATTTTCATGAGCCACACCTGGCCGGGAAATATCCGCGAATTGCGCAACGTGCTGGAGCGCGCCGCGATCATGTCCGAGAAAGACCTGATTTCGCGGAGTTCCCTGCCCGGCGAGTTCGGCAAGGTTGCGAGCAAGGGCCCGAGCGATTTGTCCTCCATCAAATTCCCCGTGGGCACCACGGTGGACGCGATGGAGCGCGAACTGATCCTGCAAACGCTGCAGGCGACGGGCAACAACAAGACGCGCGCGGCGGAGCTGCTTGGCGTCAGCCTGAAAACACTTCACAACAAGCTGAAGGAATACGGCAGCGAAAAAACAGAAACGGAGTCCTAGCCAGGTATGCAGCTTGGGCTGCGCGCAAAACTGACCATGATCATGACGGGGCTGGTGCTCCTGTCTACCGCGGTATTGTCGCTGGTGTTTTCGGAGTTGCTGCTGCAACAGGTTCTGCACGACACCGACAAGCGCGCGAATGAACTGGTTCGCGAAGCCTTCGATTCGGCGCGCCACGCATTGGAAGACGCCAAAGCCCAGGGATTGCGTCCAGCTTCCGAAGATCCCCAGGAAATTCATGATTATGTGGCCCACGCATTCGAAATCAGTGAAGGACTGACCGCGCGGCTGCAATCGGCCACCGATTCCCCCTCCATCTACGAAGTCACGATCGTGGACCGGGATGACGTAGTGCTTGTTTCCAGCGATCCTGCTCTTGTGGGAAAAACCGCATTGCGCAAGCCTCCCTTCTCGCAGCTCGTGCAAAGCTCCTTCGTGCGCCAGGTGCGGGCGATTGCTGAGCAGACGCGCATCTATGAAGTGGACTACCCGTTTAAGCTGCGCGGAAACCCGTTCGGCGAGGTGCGCATCGCCGTCTCAACCGCTCTGCTTCTGAACGATATCCGGCCGCGCCTACAACGATGGGGCTCGATCGCGCTGCTGGCGCTGGTGCTCTCGACATTTTTGGCCGCGGTGGTAAGCGGCGCGGCGCTCGCGCCAATCCGCGACATTCTCGCCCAACTCGAGCGTATTTCCGTCGGTGTTTACGACGCTCCCGTAACTTCGTCGAAAGAGCCGGGCGAGACGACCGATGAACTCGGCCAGGTGCGCCAGAAAATTCAGCAAGTCGGCCAGCAACTGCGCGGCGTGCACGAAATCTTCAGCTCACTGCGCGAGAACATGAATTCCGTCATGGCCGGCATGGAAGACGGCCTGCTGCTCTTCACAAAAGACGCGCGCGCCGTGATGGTCAGCCCTGCAGCGGAAAAATTTCTCGGCGCCCCCGCGGCGGATTTTCTCGGCCGCAAGGTGACGGATATTTTCCCGCCGGGGCATCCGTTGTTTGAAGCGCTGCATCTCGACGGCGACCAGCTCACCGAGGTGGCCTCTGAGACCGAGGTGGACACGGCCGAGGGACGCCGGCGCGTGAGCGTCAGCGTTCAGGAAATCCAGGGGGCTGGCGACCGGATGGGCGCGCTGATCACCCTGCGCGATCTCGACTCCATTGAAAGTATCAACACCCAATTGCAAGTGAGCGAACGCCTGGCCGCGGTGGGGCGCATCACCGCGGGCGTTGCGCATGAGGTGAAGAATCCCCTGAACTCGATGCGGCTTTGGCTCGAAAATCTGAAGGAATTGCTGCCCGCCGATGCGGAAGGCGGGGCGCTGCAAGCAGTGCATGTTCTGGATGTGGAGATCGACCGGCTCGACGCGGTGGTGAAGCGCTTTTTGGATTTTTCCCGCCCGATGGACGTGCGTCTCGAACCGACACAGCTTGCCGATTTGCTTCGGGAAGTGCTGGAAGTCGCACAGCCGCAGCTTCAGAAATCCAACGTGCAGGTGGCAAGGCTTCTGCCGATCGGAATTCCAGACGTCTTCGTCGATCGCGATCTGTTGAAGCAGGCGGTGTTGAATCTGGTCCTGAATGCCGTCGAAGCCATGCCGACGGGCGGGCAACTGCAATTAACCCTCAGCCGGCGCGGAGAAATGGCGGAAATCACCGTGGGCGACACTGGCAAAGGAATTCCCGCGGAGGACAGGCAAAAAGTGTTCCAACTTTTCTTTACAACGCGGCCGGGAGGCAGCGGCATCGGACTTGCCAGCACCTTCCGAATTGTGCAGCTTCACAACGGTTCGATAAACTTTACATCGGAGGTTGGCCGCGGAACCACATTTCGAATCGAGTTGCCGCTCGCCGCTTAAGCATGCAGAGCTACCCCGCCCTGATTGACGTGAACAAGGCTTCATCGAAGAAATTCCTGCTGCTTGCGTGCGCGTGCGCCCTGATTTGCGGCGGATGCGTCCCCAAGAAACGCCCTACGTTTCCGGCGAGCAACCTTGCCACCAATCATCCGATCGTGCCGCAGCCGCTCGATGTGAGCTTGACGGACGCTCCGGATATTCCGTTTGAGGTGGAACTTGTGCCCCGCCTCGTCGTTCCTCGCGCCGCGCCGGCCAGACCGCGCGTCGCCCCTGCGCCCGCACCGGGACCAACGGCGGCCGAACAGCCTCCCGAGCCCATCATTGCCCCGGAACTAAGTGACGAGCAATTGTCCGCTGCAAAGCTTGAAACCCAGCAAAGCCTGATCGTGGCCGAACGGAATCTGACTCTCACCCAGGGCAAGCCACTGAACGTCGCCCAGCGGGACCTGGTTTCCAAAATACGGGGTTTCGTCGACAGCGCGCGCGAAGCGATGAAAGAAAACGACTGGCAACGCGCCCGCTCGCAGGCCAAAAAAGCGGAAGTGCTATCCAGGGAATTTGTTCCGAATCCATGAACTGGCATTCAACCCGCCTTTTCCTGGCCGGCGTTGCGCTAGAATGAGTCGATGAAACACTACGATGCAGTCGTGGCCGGCGGAGGCATCATCGGCGCGGCGATCGCCTTCGAACTGGCAGCTGTGGGCCTGAGTGTTGCCGTGTTCGACGCGCAGAATCCCGGCCGCGAAGCTTCCTGGGCCAGCGCTGGCATGATTTCCCCCGCGCCGGAAAGTTCGGAGATGGCTTCGCTGCTGCCGATCAGCCTGGCCAGCGTGGAGCTATATCCGGAGTTCATTCAGCGAGTCGAAGAACTCTCCGGCCAACCGGTTGGCTATCGCAAGGATGGAGCGCTGGACCTGCTGCCGAACGGAACAGCGCAAAGCGAGATCGATGAAATTCTGGCCTTGCACCGCGGCACCGGATTAAGGGCGGAACTGCTGAGCGGCCCCGAGGCCCGCGAAATCGAGCCCGCACTAACAAGCGAACTTCGCGGCGCCATCCATCGTCCCGATGAAGCTTCGCTCGATAACCGGCTCTTCACAGAAGCCACGCTGGAAGGCGCTCGTCGCAAAGGCGCCGAAATATTTCCCGGTAATGGCGCGAAAGCATTGTGGACCGAAGGCGGCGCTTGCAGGGGACTGCAACTGCAAAACGGCCGAGTGGAAGCCAAGTGGACAGTAATCGCTGCTGGATGCTTCAGCGCAAAGATCGAGGGTGTGGCAGCGTACGCGCCGGTAACGCCGGCCAAGGGGCAGATGATGGCGCTCCGCTGCGAGCCAGTGAAGCTGCGGAAGGATTTGTGGTCTGGCCACATGTACCTGGTGCCGCGACACGACGGCAGAATCATCGCCGGCTCAACGGTGGAATATGAAGGCTTCGATCGCAGCGTGACAGTGGCGGGAATGAAGAAAATCTTGAGCGGCGCAATTTCCCTGGTCCCTGCGCTGGAATCCGCGCGGATCGAAGAAACCTGGGCTGGTCTGCGGCCGGATACGCCAGACCATCTTCCGATTCTTGGACCTACTGATCTGGACGGCCTACTGATCGCCACAGGCCACTTCCGCAGCGGGATTCTGCTCACGCCGATTACGGCACGCTTGATTCGAGAATGGGTGACCACGCAGAGAGTGAGCGAAGACTGGGCTGCTTTCAGTCCAATGCGCTTCCAGCAAGCGCGCCACAGCCGCGGCGCGTAATCAATTTCTTGCCTTATTGTTACTGTTGGACTGGCTGGACAATGACGGTGTTCGGCTGGCCTACATTGGTGTAGTGAACCTGCTCCGATTCCAATTGCAAATCTCGCTCAAGAACAAGATCCATCGAGGAACCGCGCGGCAATTGCGCATCCGGACCCCGCGTGAGCAGCACCGCGGCCAGACCCGCGAGCCCGCCGATCCCCGCTCCAATTCCCGCGCCCTTGCCTCCGCCGGCGATGGCGCCGATGCCTGCTCCGGCCACGGTTGTGGTTGCAATGGTTTCGGCATCTTTGCCCTTGCCGCCCGGACCGGTAATCTTGCCTTCGGAATCGGTCTTCGTTCCGGCGGCGTCTGAACTGTGCGGCTCCGCGTTCAAGTCAACGGTGTAGCCATTGGGAAGAATCAGCGTGTTCAGCCGGATGCGGAGTTCTCCCTTGCCCTTCACATGCCCCGGGCGCTTGGAGTCCGTAACCTCTCCCCGCAAATATGAGCCGACCGGAATCACCACTTTGTTGTTTATTGTGACGGGAAACGAACTACGAAAATAAACCGAGTCGCCCGGCTTGGCGGAATTGGTCGAAATGCCGTTTTCCAGAGTCACTCCAAGGCGCGTGCCCGCGGGCACGGTGATGGTTTGGCCGTTGCCGGCCGCTCGCGGAGCGGCGGCTGGTGCAGGTCGAGTGGCAGGAGCGGGCGGGTCTGTCTGCGGCCCCTCGGGGGATTGCGCAAAGGCGTGCGTTCCGGTCAACAGAACGACCAGCAAACTTGTTGTAAACAGGCGGTGCTTCATTAGGTCCCCTCCGCGTACTTCCTGCGATGCCCGATTTTGACACAGAGATGCTTGCGCGGTTTAGCCAATTTTGATGGAAAGGAGCGCGACAGCAAACTTCATTTCAGGGCCGCGCCCGAGGAAGAATTTTGTGATTCGATCCAAATGATATCGAAGAGTTTGACCCAAAGGGCCGAGGCGGATAGTCTGAAATCGACTTGAGGAGGAAGCGGATGGCGAAATTGGCGCTGATTTATGGGATGAGGCTCTTGCCTGTGGACGACCTAGGGGAAGTGAAGGAGGCCACCGTGGTGCTGAAGAGCGGGCGGACCGCGCGGGTGGCAATGCACCTGATCGAGGGTAGCAAGGAAGAGATCGAAGACACCTTCCGCCAGTCGATTGACGCATTCTTTGAAATGTATCCGGAGATTTAGTCCAACCCACGCGCACCAGCTTCTCGGGGAGGTCCGCACTACCCACCAGTTATCATCCTGAGGCTATCCGATAAGGATAGCCTCAGGATCTCAACCTCAAAAACTTGCGCTGATTAAAAGTTGAGGTCCTTCGGGCGCAAACAACGCGCTCTCAGGATGACAATTTTTATTTTCATGGGCTGGCACAACCCGGAAATTTCACTTCGGAGGAAATGCGAGTTTGGTTCCTGATCGCTGTTATCTGGTCGCTGTTATCGGCAGCCTTACCGATTCCCAAAATTTTCCGGATCCTCATTCGGGTCGCCGAGATTGTCGTTGATCAGCACGGTCGACTGTCCTGTCAGTTCGAAACGCTTGCGGCACTTGTAGCAGGCGACCAGGTCTTCCAGGCGCACCATGTAGGATGTGGCCTTCGCAAACTTGCGGCGGTCTTCCTCGCCGGCCCCGCGCGGGAGTTCCTTCCTCTTGCGGCAGACCTTCCAGCGCACCGGCGCTTCAAATTCGCCGCGACAACTGGGGCATACCAGCTTGACCTTGCGTATCTCTTCTTTCTCTGTATAAAAGCTTCGTTCGTCCATTAGGCCTCGACGGTCTTGCTCACCGTTTCATCCATTGTAACAAATTCGAGCCCCAAATCGCTCCAGCGCGGCAACCAATGCTTGAGCGCCGCCACGGTGTGGGCGCGGTCGCCGTCCAGGTGGCGGTGATTTCCATCGTGCAGGCAAAGGATGTCGCCGGTCATCCCGCCGCCGTAGCCCGTGCCTGGAGGCAGCTTTTTGCGAGCGTGCTCGGCAATCGGCTTCATGCGCTTGATCAACCACTCCGCCGGCTTCACGCGCCAATCCCCGGGGATCAGCGTCCACATCACAGTCCGCATCCCCTGTCGCTTCACAATTTCGCCAAGCCACGGACTGCGAAAACCATACGGCGGCCGGAACCAGCGCGGCTCGACTCCGGAGGCCTTGCGAATCGAGTCGCCACACCGCTGCAGCTCCTCTTTGGTTTTCCGAGGGCCGCACAGGAAAAGATTAGGATGCGTATCGGTGTGATTTCCGAGTGCGTGTCCCCTCGCCAGAATTTCTTTGGTCAGATCAGGGCACTCGCGAACAAATTTCCCCACAAGAAAAAATGTCGCCCGCGCGTTGTGCTTCGCCAGCAAATCCAGCAACCTCGGGGTGATCGCCGGATTCGGTCCATCATCGAACGTAATCGCCAGCTGGTTCGGCGCCCCGGCGCGACAAACCGTAGGCCCAAAAAGCTGCGCGCGCGGATACGCCGCCCCATAAGCGGTCAATCCGGCGATCCCGGTAGCAATTGCCACGGGCACTTCTATCATCGAAGGATTCATTTGCAGCTATGATGCCACGCTGACGGAAGGCCTATCCACCATGATCCGTTTGGGGGAATCGCCTTTGCTGGGTACGTTTGCTCCGGTTCCAAAGATAAATGAGCCATGCAAGAAGCAGTGGAATCGTGCCAAATAAGGGAGCTTCCAATACAGCGTCCTTGGAAAATAAAACCATAGCGGCTATAGCGAGTGTGTAGCAAGTGATAGCTATCCGGTCGAAAATTGTGGCTCGATACTTGGTTGGTGGAACAAATCGCCATACCAAAGGGACCAAGACAACGGAATATACCACCAGTGCGGCAGCACCTATTCGGCTCAAACCGCGCGTATTAATACCCGATGTCACGGGGAAGAGTACATAGAAAACGCCCCCGAAAAACCCGCGAACAATGACCAAGCCGGGTATCACGAGCCATCGTTCGGCCGTCCAGAAAATGATGGTTGCGGCCGTGACCAAGGCGAGCCATGCGCGCAGCGGTCCTGGGAAGTGGAAGGGATGCTCATAAGAGTGCATCCAGCCAAATCCCAGCGCCGCCAGAGCAAAGATTAGAATCGCGGCTACTACGCGGCCGGCGAGTAGTAGACCACTCTTGACCTGATCTTTGACGGACCGCTGATCTAACGACATGGCATGTGGCTATCCCATCCTAACAAGTGCTTATATCCAACCCCAATTCCATAAAGGAATTGCAGTAGTTCTCGACGTCGTTCCACTAGCCTCAAAGTTCCATCCGGCTCGATACACCGGGTTAGGCCGGCAGGCCCTTTCGGGCTTTGAGGTCGTTGAGCAGGCGCTCGACTTCGGTGTCGCGGTCGAGGCGGTTCAACTTCTCGGCCATGTCGTCGTGAAGCAGGTCGATTTCCGCAGAGGCCGTCGCTTCCGTGTGGTGCACGCGTTCCTTCAGGCGGTCGAAGGTGGCACTCTTCGAGCCTTCGCCGATGGCGACCTGAGCCTTGGCGGCTTTGTCGAGCGCGATACTGCGGCGGTGGCGGGCCATCAAAACCTCGCGCTTGGACTTGGCTTCGTCCAGCTTCTGTTCCAGCTTCACCAGCGCGTTTTTCAACGTGTCCACCTGCGCTTTCTGGTCGTTCACCTGTTCCTGAAAACTCTGCGTGAGCCGCAGCGCCGTCTGATAGCGATCCAGCGCGGCGCGGGCCAGATCGTCCTGCGTCTTCTCCACGGCAACTTCCGCGTTGCGCATCCAGTCCTTGGCGGTGTCTTCCTGTTCACGCAGTTTCTTTTCCAGAATGTGTTGATCGGCGATGGACACGGCAACCTGCGTCTTGACCTGCAGGTATTGATTCTCCATATCCAGAATCACCTGCTTGATCATTTTTTCCGGATCTTCCGCCCGATCGACCATGTCATTGAGATTGGCCCGAATTAAAGTGCTAACGCGTTCTAAAAGTCCCATGGTGCTGCTCCTTTCCAAATTAGCGAAACTTTGTAGCTCACCCCTTTAGGGGTGAGGGTTTTCAATGCGGTGAGGTGATTGCCCGCGTTATGGAAACCCTCAGGCCTGAAGGCCTGAGCTACAGGCCTGGCCGGTCTAAAGATCGGCCACTACATGAAATTCAAAACAGCGAGAAACAATGTGCCAGCGTGGTGTTGATTTGCGCCCACGCGACACTGGCGAGCGTTGCCATGATGAGTATCCCCAGCGCCCAGAACAGCCCCCGCTTTTGCTGCGACGTCAGACTCATGACCCTTTCCTCCATAAGACACCCCTTAGCCGACTCCGCCTTCGGACACAGGCTAAAGCCTGTGCTACTGCTGCGCCGGAGCGCCGCTCGCGCAGCGCTCCGGCGGAATAGGTTTACGCCTTTATGGCTGGCGGCTCTGGCTTGGGCGCCTTGTCGCCGATCAGGCGCACTTTGCCCAGCAACTCCGACATCTGCATGCCGGAAAGCGCCTCGAAGAGCGCGGGCACCTGCGCCGCAATCTTCGTGATGTCGCCGGTCAGCTTGTACGCTCCCGCGGCATCGCCATTGCCTGTCGAAACGATGGTCACCTTGTCCACCTTGCTCAGCGGCTCGCTCAATGCGCGAACCACTTCCGGCAAACCAGTGATGAGCTTGTCCAGCACGGCGGCCTGGTTGTACTCTTGGAAGGCCTCCGCCTTCACGTTCATCGCGCGGGCTTCCGCTTCGCCTTTCTTGAAGATGATCTCGGCTTCGGCTTCACCCTGCGCGCGGATGGACGACGCGCGGCCTTCTGCTTCGCTGATCAGGCGCTGGCGTTCGGCGTTGGCGATCGTCTCGATGCGCTGCCGTTCGATTTCCGCCTGTTTCAGCACGGTGGCGATCAGCTCGCGTTCGCGGCGCGTGATTTCGGCGTCCTGCACCTTCACCTGTGCTTCGCGCTCCACCTGCTGAATGCGCACCTGCTCCAGCATCACGGTCTGCTGCTGGCGGTTGGTTTCGATTTCATAGGCCTTGTCGGCTTGCGCCTGGGCCTTTTTGCTGATCTCCAAGTAGTTGGCTTTCTTGATGTCCAGGTCGCGCTCGGCTTCCGCCTGCTTCGCCATCGAAGCGGTTTCCGCCGCCACGCGTTCCTGGTCTGCTTGTGCCTTCGCAATCGCCGAGGCGCGTGACGCTTCGGCGCGCTTGATGGCGATGTCGCGGTCGGCTTCGGCAGCGGCTACTTCGGCGTCGCGCTTGATGCGCGCGATGTCCGGGCGTCCCATGTTGGTGATGTACTCGTTCTTGTCGCGCACTTCCTTGATGGTGAAGCTCACCACTTCGAGCCCCATCTTGCTCATGTCGTCGGCACACGTGGAGCGCATGTGGCCGCCGACCATTTCCGGCTCCTTCACGATCTGTTCGACCGTGAGCTGCCCGATGATGCCGCGCAGGTGCCCTTCCATCACCAACCGGATGAGGCCCTCGCGTTGTTCAGGGCGTTTCGTCAGGAACTGTTCGGCCGCGGTGCGGATGGACACTGGGTCCGACTTCACCTTGAGCTGCGCCACCGCTTCCACAGTGACCGCGACGCCCTGGTTGGTATACAGGCTCTGCTGCGGCGCCACGTCGAACGACATCAATTCGAGAGAGAGCTCCTTGCACTGCTCCACCATCGGAAAGATGATCGTGCCGCCACCCTTGATGATGCGCGTGCCGCGGAAGCCGTAAACGATCAGCGCTTCGTGCGGACCCGCTTTGCGGTACATCCGCGCCGCAAGAACCATCAGGAATAAGACTGCGAGCACCGCCAGACCGGCGATGACCCAAACACTTGAGAACTCGAACATAACCACCTCCCTTTGTAGCTCACCCCTTTGAGGGGTGAGGCCTTTCCTGCGAACTGAAATCCTGCCTGCGCTATGGAAACCCTCAGGCCTGAAGGCCTGAGCTACAGGACCTGGCCCGGTGTTACGCCTTTGTGAACTCGTCCCACTTGCGGACGTAGGCCATGCCCTTTTCGTACCGGCTGATGACCACCTCGGCGCCCTTCTCGAGCGGAGAACCGTCGTCGCTCCGCGCGCCAGCGCTGCGCCGCACGCCGTGCTGCTCGAAGATGACTTCCCCGGTGCCGCTGGCGGGGATCGAGATGCTCACCCGGCCGACGGAACCTTCGTGGCGGTAGTCCCATTCGTTCATTTGCACCTCGGTATCGCGCAGCAGCCGCGCCATGAATCGGAACACGATCCAGCCGCCGGTTAGACCTGCTGCGATGGCGATGGCCAGGCATATTACGGCGATCAAGTTCGAATGCTTGGTCAGCAGATAGCCCGTCCCGCCAAACCACGCGAGAAACGCCAGCACACTGGACGCGTTGAACCAGGAAAGATGCGCGCCGCCTTTGGCGAGGCCGCCGCCCGCACCGTGATGCCCGCCATGAAACGGTAGATGCCATTTGAAAGGCAGATACAGGTGCACAGCGCCCGCAAGAAACGACAGCACGCTGAGCGAGAAGCCCACCAGGAAACAGAAGAGGTAGAAGTCAGACCAAGTCATACGACACCTCGCGAAGCGACACCCCGTCGCTTGGACGAACCGTGCGTTGGCCCTTTAGGGGTTAGTTCTGTGAAGGAATTGGCGGCGGGTGGCCGGAGCCAGTTACCGCCGAAGGTTGCAGGACTTCGCTGAGCCGCTCGGCCAAGCCGGGCGTGCGAAGTATTTCGCCGAGGAGCAAAATCGCGCTGCGCGAATCCGGATGCTCGGCGATGGTCAACAGTGCTTTCTCAAGCTCCGGGTCCGAACTGAATTGATCGGAACCGGCATATAGCCAGGCATCCACCGTCGAATCAGTCATGCGAAGCGCGGATTGCAGCTCGCGCGAATACCCTTCGGGGTCGTCCACCAGGAAGCCCGGATAGACCCTGAAAAAGCGCGCCAGCAGCTCGCGGGAAGTGTTGGTCATGTGCGGCCGGGCGCCGCTCTCCAGTTGCGAGACGTACGCCTGGCTCAGCCCGCGCCCTAGCTCTTCTCTCATGGCCTCCACAAGCTCCGCTTGTGTCATGGGCCGCCCGAAGCCCCGCAAAGAACCCTCAATGGCCCGCAGGGAGCGAAGTTTGTCTCCGAGAGTCATGGTGGGCGCCCTCCTTGAATATTGCGATATGCTATTTCTATATAGCAATATGTAATTTGTCAAGCAGAATCGATATACTCCAATAACGCTATTTTTATCAGTTAGATACGCGGCTGGAAAAGTCGCCGACGCGGCCTTGCAGCATGCAGTTGTTACTCAGGCTTGCGCAGAGATTGCAGATCGATGCCGAGTTGCTGGCACTTTTTATAGAGGTGGCTGCGCTCGAGGCCGAGGGCGCGGGCGACGTTGGTCATGTGAAAATTGTGGCGGCGAATTTCTCCGAGAAGCAGTTCGCGCTCGAACGCTTCAGTGCGCTCCAGAAGTGTTCCGTGCCCCGTGTCCGTGTTGCTGCTGGAACTTGCCGGATCTCCACCGGTCAGCACCGGCTGCACTTCGTCGGCGCTGATCGTCTCCTCCGCTGCGAGCAGGACAAGCCGCTCCACGATGTTTCGCAATTCACGCACGTTCCCCGGCCAGGAATATTTTCGAAGCGCGGCAATCGCCTCCGCCGAAAAAAGCTTTTCCTTCCAGCCATTCTGTGCGGCTACCTGACGCGCGAAGTGCGCGACGAGGTCCGGAAAATCTTCGGCGCGCTCGCGCAATGGCGGCAGGAACAAAGGGAACACATAAATGCGGTGAAACAGGTCGGCGCGAAACTCATTTTTCTTCGAGAGCTCTTCCAGGTTGCGGTGCGTGGCGACGATCACGCGGACGTTTACCTTGATCGGTTTCTCGCCGCCGACGCGTTCGACCTCGCCCTCTTCGAGCACGCGCAGCAGCTTGGCCTGCATGGAAAGCGGCATGTCGCCAATCTCATCGAGAAAGAGCGTGCCGCCCTCCGCCTGCTCAAATTTTCCCAAGTGACGCCCCGCCGCCCCCGTGAACGAACCTTTTTCGTGGCCGAAGAGCTCCGACTCAATTAACTCCGCGGGGACGGCCGCGCAATTCAGGGTGATGAACGCATTTTCTCGACGTGGCGACTTCTCGTGAATCGCCCGCGCCACCAATTCTTTCCCGGTGCCCGTCTCGCCGAGGATGCACACGCGCGTTTCGCTCGCCGCCACGCGCTCTATCTGCGCCATCAACTTTTTCATCGCTGGGCCGGAGCCAACCAACTCGTGCTTGCCCAACCGGTAGCGCAACTCGCGGTTTTCATCTTCCAGGCGCGAAAGCTTTAGCGCATTCTCCACCGTGAGCAGCAGCTTGTCCGTGCTCAGCGGCTTCTCCAGAAAATCCAGCGCGCCCAGTCGCGTAGCCTTCACCGCCATCTCGATGTTCGCCTGCCCCGAGATCAATACGATGGGCGTCTGCACGCCCGCCTTCTTCAAATCCTCCAGCAGCTCCATGCCGCTCTTCCCGGGCATAACTACGTCCGAAAGGATCAGGTCAAAACGCTCGGCGCGCACCAACTCGACCGCGCGTGAAGCGTTGTCGCAAACCGTGGCTTCGTGTCCCGCCAGACGGAATGCGCGCGCCAAAGAAGCCAGCGTGTTCGGGTCATCATCAATCAGCAGCAGGTGGGCTTTGCGTGGCAAGTTGGTCCTTGTCTTGGGGAGCTAATCCGTCGCAGTCGCGGCGCGCTCCGACTCCTTCTCCGAAGGACTTGTCTCCGTCTTCGGCTTCAGCGTGGCGCCACCCTGGCGTTTCGGCAAATCAATGCGAAAGGTCGTGCCATGCCCCTCTTCGCTCGAAACGGAAATCGTGCCGTGGTGATCGCTGACGACGGATTGCACGATGGCAAGGCCCAGCCCGGTGCCCAACTGCTTGGTCGTGTAATACGGCGTGAACAGACGGGAGCACTCTTCTGGTGTCAAACCTTTTCCCGTGTCCGAAACCTCGATGCGCACGGTGTCCTCGCCATCTTTGCTGCGCAGCGAAAGCGTGCCGCCCGCGGGCATCGCATCCATGGCGTTCAGCACCAGGTTCTGGAACGCCTTGTGAAGCAAATCCGAATCGGCGTCAATCTCCGGCAGCGAGTCGCTCAGGAAATATTCGGTGCCAATGTGCGGCTTGCCAACGGCGGTGAACTGCGGCTCGAACAGCCGGATGGCGTCGCGCAGCGCCTCGTTCACATTGACCTTGGAAAATTCCGGCGCCGGCATTTTGGAAAAGTCGCTGAAGCGGGTGACAATACTGTTCAGATTGGCGAATTCCGCCTTCAGTGTTGCGGTCGCCTCGGTGAAGACCTCTTGAAACTGCTGCGGGCCAAGCTGCCGCGCGCGTTGCAGGTTTTCCACGGTGATTTGTAATGGAAAGAGCGGGTTGCGCAGCTCGTGAGCGAGCCTTCGCGCCAGTTCGCGCCAGGCCGCGACGCGCTCCGTCTGCACCAGCTTTTCCTTCTGCGCGGTCAGCGTTCCCGTCATTTCATTGAACGAGTTCGCCAGTTGCCCGATTTCGTCGCTGCCCTTCACGTCAATCTTCGTGTCCCACCGCCCGGAAGCCACGTCGCGCGCGCCATTGGCAAGCTCTTCCACCGGCCGCGTGATACGTCGCGAGACCCACCAACTGAGGAGCAGGCCGACGAACAGCGCCGCCAGAGAAACCACGGCGGCTATCTTTAAAATCTCGCGCTTCAACAGAACCAATTCTTTCGCCGAGCTGCCAAGGAGCAGTACGCCGAGCAACTCGCCATTACGGCCTTTCAGCGGCATCGCGTGGAACGTCTCCGCACTGGCCGGATCGTGGTTCCACGAGATCGTTTTAGTCAGATCCTGCGGCTGCTTTTGAATCTGCTCGATCAGCGATTGAAAAGTTTCTGCTTGCGGAACCCCGCCATTCGCGTCGGTGAGCTCCGACGCGACGAACGTTGGCTCCAGATTCTTGTACAGCAGCGCCCGCATGCCCTCGGGAAGCTCCAGCGAAGCAAGGAAATTCTGATCCAGGCGCCGCCCGCCGATGATGTAGATCGTTTTATTGCCCACGGTCTGCGTGCGTACGGCGCTCAGCGAAAGCGCCGGGGAGTCCGGAAGTTCCTCACGTTTCAGGAAAGCACCGGTGGCGTCCCAGTTCTTGTTGGAGGCGACCCAATCGTTCTTGTAGCCGACGCGCGCGGGATATTGCGCGGAGGAAACCAGCGTGCCATCGGAATTCACGAACTCCACGAAATCCAAGCCATGGCTCTGCGCCGCGCCGTTGGCGTCATGCAGGTAAAGGGAAGCGTCGGCGTTGGGCCGCGCCAGATCGAGAACCATCCGAACGGTTACATCGGCGTTGGTGATGTTTTCCACCTGTTGAACAATCGTTTCCCCGCGTTGCGCGAACTCCTTTTCGAATTGCACTTCCAGCGCATGGGTGCGCTGCGCGTCCATCTGCTCGAACGCGCGTTGCGTATAGAAAGTGACGCCATAGACCACCAGCGATACCGACGCCAGCACGGTGATCAGGAAAATAAGAAAAACTTTTGTGCGGAAAGTCATGGTCTTGCCCCCGGATTGCGTGCCGTCGAACTGTTTTTTTGCCGTCTCGCCGGCGCTTTCGTCGTCATTTTGAAAAGATCCCCCGGCGCTTCCAAACGCAATCTCAACGGCTGGGTTGCCCCGGGCGCTCCCGCGGGGAAGGCACCCGCACCTCCCCTGGCGCGTTGCAAGCTCATTGGACTCTCGAAAAGAAAAGCATATCCCGATAGCCACTGCGGCAGAAAAGAATCGGCGGGCTGTGCTTCCCTTTGCAACAACACGTTGGCCATGGTGTCGCGGTCCAGCGCCAGCCACAGCGATTCCCAAAGTTGGCCAGGCGCCGGCGACTCGCTCCGCCGCGCCATATCCTGCCTGTTCCGCCTCAGTGAGCGCGGAAATCCTTATACAAATCCAGCCGGTTCAGAAGCCGGATCATTACTTGCGTATACGCCAGATACTCCGAAAGGCTCTCATCCGAAATATTGTAGAGCGCCTTGCGCCGCGCCTCCCGCAGGGTGTCGAAGTCCTCGGCTTTCAGCGTTGCGACCGCGCTATTCTGAAACGAGGTCCGATCCGCGATTCCGTAAATGGGCTCGCTCTCGGCCACGATTTTCGTAAGTTCGTCTTGCGTCGGCTTTTTCTCGCGGATCTGCCGGTCAAACTCCGCGCCTCGCGTGCTCATCACATCGTCGAACTCTTTCCGCGTGTGCGGCAGCCCGGCGATGATCTGCAGCACCTGCTCCCGGGTCCACTTCGGATTTGCGAACTCGGCCGGGTCCGGCGCCTGGTATTTCATTACCGATTGAATGTCGTTGCGGCGGTAGTCCTCTTTGATTTCAGCCAGTCCGCCCCAGCCGCTAAGAGTGTGAAACGCTTCCTCCGTCATCTCCTCCGCAAGCAGATGGGCCGCGGCAGCGCGCACAAAGAGTTCCTGCGCCTGGAGCTGTGCAACCAGCGCTTTGCTGGCCTTCGCGGAATCCATGCTGCCGTAGAGGAAAAGCGCCGCCGTGTCGGTGTCCAGATCCAGGGCATGCTCCGAGATATGGATGATCGCATTCGGAAAGAGCAACAGCCTGGCCGCCAGCGATTGAATATTCACGCCGCGCTGTCCGAGTTCGAGCGCCAGCGAAAGATAGTTCGCCGGGTCGGTCTCCTGAAAATCGGTCTGCACGATGGCGTCCCTGACCAGGTTCATCGACTCCGGGGATTTGTCCAGCTGAAACAGAAACGAGGCGGCGTCGAACTGAAAAATGTGGTCGGCCTTCTCCGCTGCGAGCATCTCCTTCAGGCAACTGACGCCCTCGGCGCCGGCGGACTGAAGTTGCTTCCAATAAGCGTCAATCGCTTTGCTCTTCGCGTCAATCTGCGCTTCATTCAATTGCGTCAGGTGAAATCCGTAGACCTTTTCTTTTTGCGCGCGCAAATCCGCGCAAGAGGGCGATTGCGCCTGTGCAACTCCCGCCCCAATCGCCATCACCCAAACCACAAATGCCGCCTCCCGTCGCCGCAATCCTCACCTCTCAAAGTTCCTTCAGATAGATGCTACCACCCTTCGCGAAATCGCCCGGGGGCCGGGCTTCACTCAATAAATCTTCCCTTGCGAAAAAGGGCGCCGGGCGGCTTGGTCAGGGCCACCCGGCTGGTCAGTTGAGGGTTGTTGTCTTCTTTTTTGGTGGAAGTCTTTGCCGCGGTCCTTGTCTCCGCGATCGTCATCGTCATCGCACCCAGCGTCCACATCGCCAGGCAGAAGGTAATCCGCAAGATTACCGGCAAAATCACCCGAAACTTTTCTGATGCCTCACGAACAACATTCCTGCCCATGACGTCCTCCCGTCGAACCGCTATCGACGCCTGGCCAAACTCTCCAGCTCCTTCATTGCTTCGTTGCTTCCTCACCTCATTCCTTCTTTTTTCGCCGGCCGGGTGGCGCGGACCGCGGCGCCGGTTTGGGAACTGCCCTTTGCAAATCGATTCAAGCGCGGCGGTGCTTGTCTTTTTGCTCATGGCTGCTCCTCCAGCGACGCGGTCCGGGCCACCCGCAGGGGTATTGGCCGGCGTTCCTGAGAGGCGGCCTTGCTCGTACCACCTCCCCGAAATTCTTTACTTCATTGCTTCTTTGCTTCGCTTCACTACGGGCGCTTGTTGCCCTTGCGCTGCGCCGTGGCGGTCGCCACCGGCGCAGGGTCTTCGGAGTCATCTCCACTCGAACCCGCGCCCATGCCGCCCTGGAACGCAGAGCGCATCACATCCGACACGAAGAAGTTCTTGCCGTCGATCGGCACCATCATGATTTGCAATTTGTCCGAAAGTCTCTCAGCGATAATTTTCTGGATGAGCATCGGATTCTGCTTCAGCACTGCCGCTTCATACTTCATCCGCTCGGAATCGGCGGACGCCGTGACGCGAATCCGGTTGGCCTCGGCATCCGAAAGGTTGTGCTGGCGCTCCAGTTCCGCTTTGCTGTCGATGATCTTCGCCTGCGCAGCAGCCTCCGCATTCTGCAAAGTGGACTCCTTCCGCGCCTGCGCTTCCAGCTTGGTCTGCTCTATCTGTTTCTGCTTCAACGGCAATGTGTATTGCATCGCGTCCGCTTCGGCCTTGGCCTGCAACACCCTCACCTGCGCCTGGGCTTCGGCTTGCTTCACGTCGCGAGCCTTCTGCGCATCCGCCTCCAGCTCGGCAATCTTCACTTCTTTCAGCTTGATGTCCTGTTCGGTGCCCAGCCGTTCGTTCTCCTGCTCTTTCAGCAGCAGGCCTTCAAGCCCCTTGGCGTATTCCGCGGGCAACTGGATATCGCGCAGCAACACTTCCCGCACCACGATTCCGTCTGAAGCGAGGCGCGTCTTGATCATGTCAGCCGCCTGGGTGCGCAATTCTTCCCGCTTCACCGCGAAAATCTCGCGGGTTACATAGTTGGGCGCAAGCTGCCGGTAAGTCGAAGAAACCACCGGAGCCACCACCTGCTCTCCAACCGGCTGCGGCAAATTCAGGTGAATGCTCGAAAGTTTCGATGGGTCGATGCGGTAGCGAACGCTGACGGCCAGCCCAAGATTCAATCCTTCGCGCGCCTGCACCGTCAACACTTCCGTGCTCGCCTTGTTGCCGGCGTTCGCCGCAGTTGTGTACACCTGCTCCCGCGTGTCGTACAGCACCACGTCATCCACCAGAGGCGTTACCAAGTGCACGCCGGGATATAACGTACCGGGGCGCACGCCGGAAAGCTGGCTGACGCGAATACCCGCGGTGCCATCGGGCACCACCACGATGCTCAACGCCACGAGCACCGGCACGATGCCGACCGCCGCCAATTGCAGCGCCAGTCTCCACCGTACCGGACCGAAAGGGCGCGCCGCCTTGCGCTGCACCGCCTCCGTCCCCGGTTCCCCACTGGTTTGCTCCAGCAACCACCTGAGCCTTGCTGCGATGTAAATGTCATACGCGACCAGGATCCCCGAACTGGCGAAGAGCCCGACTCCGAGGATCATCAACAGATATTTCAATGCCAGCATGTTCTTTCCCCTTTTCCCTTCTTCCGGTAACCCTGCGAGGAGCGAACAGCATCCCCGTTCAGGCGTCGTGCCGGAAACTCTCCGTGAACCTACCTCTGCATCTGAAACGCGCGCGCCACCATCCGCGTGCCGTGCGCAACTGCCACGCGCACTGGGCGGCGGTTCGCGGTAGCCGGCTGCATCAGCCGGAGCGTGAGATGAAGAAGCGCTGTCTGCAGGGCCAGCGCCGCAAACAGCGCCAACATCGTGATGACGACCACTCCAGCGAATCCAAGCATCGTTTCCATTTGTGTTCTCCCGAGGTGCGCTGGGCTGTGCAACTCTTCGCAGTAGCCGATGGCAGGTCGGCCGCCACACCTAATAGATTGAAAATACAGCGCTTATATCGATAGCCTGGCAGTGAGTTCGTGGCTGGGCAGACACGCCGTGTTCCGGGGACCGCACTCAGCCGCAGCCAAAGTTTTGAAAACAGGTCGGTTCGGGTCGCGTTTTCTTACACCGGAAGCTTTGTTCAGCAATAAATCCGTTTAAGCCGGAATAATATCGGGCCCGAAACTGTCTACCTAGTGCAGGTCGCCTCCGACGCGGAACGAGCCTGTACAAAGCGCGAAGGTCTTTCGCGGCTAAAGATTTTTTTGGACAAATCAGAAAAGGACATAACGAATGAGCAGCAAAACGATGTTGGTTTTAGTTGTTACCGCCGCGGCGCTGATGCTGACCGCGATTCTCGCAGTCGCTCCCAGGCTTTCAGCAAATCCGCAGCAAGCAATGACTGCGGAGGTGAAGATCGACAATTTCAGCTTTGGCCCGGCAACGATCACAGTCGCTCCCGGAACCACGGTTACCTGGGTCAATCACGACGACATCCCGCACACCGTCGTCAGCACGGACAGCGTCTTCAAGTCCAAAGTCCTCGATACCGACGAAAAGTTTTCTTTCACTTTCACGAAGGCCGGAAATTATCCCTACTTCTGCTCCATTCACCCAAAGATGACCGCAACCGTCGTGGTGAAGTGACCGGGCCATGAGCGTCCATCCCTTCGACATCAACAACACACTGCTGGCGAAGCACGCGCAGCATGTGGTGTTAATTCACTTCCCGATCGCCTTGCTGATTACAGGCGCGGCCTTCGACCTCATAGGCCAATGGAGGAAACGCCGCGGCCTGGCCGAAGCCGCCTACTTCAACTTCCTGGCGGCTGCCATTTCGACGATCCCGACCCTGGCAACGGGATTCCTCGCGTGGAAATTCGCCCTCGAAGGACAAAAAGTAAAGGGCATCCTTCTCGAGCACATAGTTCTCGCCTGGACGTCGAGCATTCTGATCTGGTTGATTTGGGCGGTCCACTTTCGTGCGCGCAAGTATCCGCAGATGCCGCCCGCCTATCGTTTGTGGATCGAACTCGCGGCCGTCGCCATCATTGCCCTGACCGGCCACCTCGGCGGGTTCCTGAGCGGTGTGAACGGACCGGGATAGAACGGTGCGCGAAGGCTTCCTGGGAACGGCGGCGCCCTTCCACGCTGATCTTGTTCTGCTTCTCGAACTGACAATGGGCCTGGCGCTGTTCGCAGGAGCAGTTCTAGCCCGCCGGCGAAAATTTCGGAGCCATGCGTGGTGCCAATCGGCAGTGGTGGTTCTGAACAGCGCCCTGATCGCGATGCTGATGCTGCCCACGTTTAGCCACCGGGTTTGGCCCAGGCTTCCGCAGAAACTTGGCAAGTCGTACTACGCGTTGGCTACCGCACACGCAGGCCTTGGCGCCATCGTCGAATGCGCTGCCCTTTACATTCTGCTCGCTGCGGGCACCACTCTCATGCCGGAAAAGCTGCGGCTCACGCGTTACAAACTGTGGATGCGCGCGGTCCTCATTTCATGGTGGCTTGTCATTCTCCTGGGCGTGGCGACCTACGCGCGCTGGTATATCCCTAGTTCATTTCGGCGATGAAATCCCTTAACTATCGGGCTAGGATCGCTTTTTCGCCCCGGCAATCACCAGCGCAATGCCCCCAACCAGCACCAACCCGCCGAGCATCGGAGGAATTGAAACGTGCTTCTGCTCTTCCGCTGTGGCGTGAATCGGCCCAACATCCAGAACCTTTTCCTGATGAGTGTAATCAAATCCCTGGTAAGCCAGCGCCAGTGCGCCAAGAACAATCAGAACGATTCCAACCCAAAAGATTGGTTTCATAACTCTCGCTTTCGTTAGTAAGCCGTCGCGCCTGGGGACGGTGCCGGGGTGATGATAGCCAAAGGATGCCCAACCCGCTCAGAAATGTCCAGAACATAGCTCCACCCAATTTAACTTCTGGCCGCATACCAAACGCATACCTTTGACTGACGCCGGCTACACCAATGCAAACTAAATAAGCAGATAGCTGAGGCCGATGGCTTCGGCCAGTCCTCCTATTTGACAACCGTGTAATCTTTGTCTAAAGTTTCGCGAGCATTACTCCATAAAATCTGCACTGAGAGTCTTCACGATGTTCGTGCAGAGTTTGGTGTGCCCAATGTCCACTTTTCTTGCTTCGCCGCGATTTCGCAACCTGGTATTCAGTTTGCTACCCGTTTTCGCTCTGGGGATTCCCGCCTTTTCGCAGGGGAGAGGCTCCACCGCGCAAGCTGATCTGGACCAGCTAGTTCAAACTGCGGAGAACATTGTCCGCGGACAAGTCACCTCCGCCACGTTCGAACCGCATCCCCAGTTTCCCAACCTTCAAACAGTCCTGGTCACTCTCTCGGTCTCGAAAGTGCTCAAAGGCAGCGTCGGTAGCACGCTGACTTTTCGGCAGCTCGTGTGGGACGCGCACGATGCCTCGGATTTGGCGCGCTTCAAGGGTGCCGGTGAAGTCGTCTTTTTTCTGAATCCGGTCTCACGCTACGGACTGACGAGTCCCGTTGGTCTGGAACAGGGACGCTTCCGTGTCATACGCGATCAAAAAGGGGCCCGCTACGTCGTCAACGGTCGTGGAAACATGGGCTTGTTTACCCAGGTTTCCGAGAAGGCCACATCCCGTGGCATCGCATTGTCCAGGCCGGTTCGACAAATGTTGGCAGGTGCAGGCGGAAAAGCCTCGCTCGATTCATTCGAGGCTGCCGTGCAGGCTCTTGCGTCGGTGCCCCGATGATTCGGCGGGTTTTCGCGCTGTTGCTTTCAATGATTCTCACCGCCGGCTATCTGGAGGCCGGCGGCCCCCTAAGCGTCACAGGCAGCACGGCACAGAATCCCGGCCAGGCCTTTGTTTGGAATGTGTCCACCCCCATTCGATATACGGTGGACGGCGGGCCTTTGAGCGCGACTCCCGCGGGTGTCACCGTGATTGACAATGCTCAGGGACTCGCTCGCGTCCAGAGCCTGTTTCAAAATTGGCAATCGGTTCCCACCACCTCGATCTCCTTCACTTACGCAGGCAAGATCACGGCTCCTGGGCTTTCTTCCGGTGGCGATGTGAAAACCATCCAGGATTTCAATGCCGTCATGGGCACCTGCAACAATGGCTCGCAAAACCCGGTCATTTTCGATGCGGACGGCTCCCTCCTTCGCGCCCTAGGGCTCGATCCGCTGGTCATCGGCTTTTCGGGTACTTGCAAACTGGATCCCCAGGCGGGCCAAATCCTTTCCGCGTTTGTTTTTCTAAACGGAGAATTCCAGGATGGCGTCAACGACCCAGCTAATAACAATTACGAGTTGACCGCCGACCAGTTCGACGAGGCCATTACCCACGAGATGGGCCATTTTTCGGGTTTAGGCCATTCCCAGATCAACCTCGATCTTTACCAGAGCGGGGTCGTTGGCAATTGTCCTCTCGACGAGCTAGCGGGTCTCCCCCTCATGTTTCCCGTCGAGTTCTGCCAATCCAGAAAATCCGCGGGACTTCCGATTCTTGCTCCTGATGACGTGGCCTGGATCTCCAAGCTTTATCCAAACTCCTCGTACACTTCCAGTTTTGGCACCATCAGTGGATTCATCTTTTTTTCTGATGGCATCACTCACGTCCAGGGCTTGAACGTAATCGCCCGCCGCGTCGACGATCCTTCCACTCCAGTGGATGAATCTCTGCGGATCGCTTCTTCCGTCGTCTCCGGTTTCGAGTTCACAGGCAATCCCGGTCAAGCAATCACGGGTGACAATACTGGAGGAAGCTCCTTCGGCAGTCGAAATCCCGCGCTGATCGGTTATTACGAGATTCCAGTCACCCCTGGTACTTATACGGTGCAGACGGAGAATCTCGATGCTTCCTTTACCGGTGGCTCGAGCGTGGGTCCGCTCGATCCCCCCGCCCTCACGTACGGTGCCGACGAATATTGGCATCCGTTTGAGTCCGCCTATGACGACCCTTCGGTCAAAGGTCCCCTGGTTGTTCAGGCGGGCCAGAAGCTCAGCAACATCAACATTATTCTCAATCAGACACCGCCCCGGTTTGATCTATTCGAAGATGGAGAAGTGCGATCGGGGCAGCCACCTTTCTTATTCCTCGGCCCACGCCGGTTGCGCCTTGCGGGGAAGACGTCTTGAGGCTCGCGATGGGCTTAGTCCGGGTTCTCTGCGTTGTGCCTCTCATGGCGGTCGTCGCGGGATGCGGGGGCGGCTCCGGCGGAAGTTCTGTCACTCCTCCGCCACCCCCCTCCCTCGAATCGATCACAATCACCACCGCTCCCAACGTTCAATGCGTGATGACGGTTCCATTCAATCTCCCCCTCCAGGCTAAGGGAAATTCGAGTCCTCTTACCTGGACCATCTTGTCTGGCCAGTTGCCATCGGGACTTTCCCTGGATCCCTCCAGTGGCACAATATCCGGCACGCCTGTCCCCGGAACCCCTATCACAACGGCCACGATTCAAGCCGCTGACGCGAAGGCGAGCGGCTCCCAGCAGTTTTCGTTTATCGCCTGGAACAAGCTGACCATCACACCTGTCAATCCCCCGCCCGCTCATCTAAACGCCCCCTACTCGATCGTTTTCACCGCGCAGTCATCCGGCGCCATTTCCAGTTGGACAGTTTCTTCGGGGCAGTTGCCTCCTGGTCTTTCCCTGCAGACTTCAAACTCCGCCGCGCTTTCGGGGACGCCAACTCAAGCCGGCACTTACAACTTTACGATCCAGGCGCAGGATTACACCCTTCCGCAGACCGCTACGATGAATGTTTCCATCATCGTTGATACGCACCTGGCGTTGATCAAAGCAACTCTCAAGAATGGCAGCCAAAATCTCGGTTATGCCGACTCCTTTGCCGCCGTCAATGGAACGGCCCCGCTGCGTTGGTCTATCACCGGAAATATGCCCACGGGCCTCACGCTGAATGCTGCCTCGGGGCAACTTACCGGCACCCCCACAAATTTCGGGGGTTTCCAATATTCGGTTTCGGTAAGCGATTCCAGCGCCGCGGTTGAAACGGACTCAGGCCAGGGAATCTTGACCATCGCCCAGCAAATGCAAATTGTCGGTGGCCTTTCCCCGGCTTACATTGGCCAATCTTACAATTCGAGCTTTGGCACTATCGGCGGCTACTTTCCCTATACCTGGACCCTCGCTTCCGGCTCTCTGCCGCCGGGCTTGGCACTTGTGCCGGCAGGTAATATTGTCGGCACGCCAACCCAACTCGGTTCCGCGAGTTTTACGCTTCAGGTCACGGACTCCGGAAGCCCACCCTACGTCTTGACGCAACCAGTGACCCTAAATGTCGTTCCGACCCTGCTTAGCGTCCTTGGGAACCCGTTGTCTCCCGCGCCTGTTGGCGTGCTCTATCATTCGCAAGTTCCAGCATCAGGAGGAACACCTCCGTACTCATGGAGCATCTCGTCCGGCCAATTGCCTGCTGGCCTGAACCTCGACCCCGCCACGGGATTCATTGATGGCACCCCGACGCAGATCGGAACCTATAACTTTGTTGCAACAGGAACTGATTCTGGCAATCCTCCGCAAATAGCCAACGCCAACGACTTCATCCAGATTCGCTCCGGCCTCGGTCGCAACGATTCCATCGCTACCGCCACGCCTTATGGGAACAGCGCCAACCTGCCGGCACCTACGCCGCTTTCGATCAGTCCCTACATAGATCCAATAAACGCTTCCACTCCTAACCCGGACACGGACTTCTACAAATTGGTGGCAACTGGTGGAAGCTCGGTTCACGTGGAGACCTTCGCGCAACGCAGCTGGGGCGTCAACACTCTGGACAGTGTCCTGGAAATCCTGGACGGCAACGGGGGGCGCTATGCTTCCTGCGGCCAGCCTGCCTACAATTCCAGTTGCTTGAATGACAATCTGGACAGCACCACTCTCGATTCTGCCCTGGATTTCAAGGTTCCAGGTCCCTCCACCACGCAGACAACTTTCTATGTTCATGTATTCGATTGGAGGGGTGACGCGCGCCCGGACATGCAGTATTACCTGAACGTAAGTGGCGTCATCGAGCCGCTCTCTATCTCGCCGTCGAATTTGGGACTTGGGGCGACTCGTGGTGTCAGTTACCAGCAGCAATTCACCACCACAGGCGGCACCGGCAACGTCACTTGGTCCCTGGCTGGTGGCACGCTACCTCCGGGATGGACCTTGAACTCTTCCGGATTGCTGAGTGGCATTGCGACCACGGACGGATCCTATACGTTCAGTATTAAGGCCACAGACTCAGCCAATCCGCCTCAGACTGCGCAAACCTCCTATACCCTTCTCATCGCGGAACCCGTCACGATTACCAGCTCTGCCACCTGGCCCAACGCATGTCTCAACCAGCCGTACTCCTTCACCGCTCAAGCTACGGGGGGAATTCCGCCGCTCAAGTTTCTCCTGAATTCAAACCGTTGGATTCCGATCAACAACACGAATTACGGGCCGATTTATAGCGGCGTCGCCGGAACCTTAGGCACTTTCACAGCTGTCCTCAGCGTGATAGATTCCGCGCAACCGATTTCAGGAGCCAGTCAGAACATCAGCCTCACCGTCGTGACCTGCCCCTGATTTCTTTTCGTTCACGCCGTGCAACTCTGGGCGGCTTGCCATCGCCCTTGCGTTCAGTCTATTCCCAGCGCCCCAGTGCATCTGGGATCGGAACCAAGTGCGTCCAAGCTCCGAGAGCATCTATCCGCATAGATCAGCTCCAGTGGCACATGCGCTGACAGGTAAGCGAGAGAGTTTTGCGGTACGATGGAACAGATGTCTCAAGCACAAGGGATTCGCGTCGCCCGCATTCTCGGCATACCCATTTACATCGATTTCAGCTGGATTCTTGTCTTTGGCCTGATCACCTTCACCATTTCCGGTAATTTCGCCACCCAGCACCCCACCTGGACCAGCACACAGACCTGGACCATAGGCATCATTACCACGCTTTTGTTTTTTGCTTCCGTCGTATTCCACGAATTGGCCCACAGCGTCGTCGCCCAGGGCTATAAAATCAAGGTCCTGTCCATCACGCTGTTCATCTTTGGCGGGTTGGCGCGTATCAGCCGCGAGCCCACGGAAGCGATTCAGGAGTTCAACATCGCCATTGCCGGACCCCTCTCCAGCGGCTTTCTCGCAGCGCTTTTCTTCTCCTTGACGCTGTTATTCCCGGCCAATCCTATGCTCGGGGCCGTCGCCACCTATCTCTGGGAGACGAATCTGTCGCTGGCACTCTTCAACTTGCTCCCCGGCTTTCCTCTGGATGGCGGCCGGATCTTCCGCGCCATCGTCTGGGGAGTGACAAAGGATTTCACGCGCGCTACGCAAGTGGCCGGCGGCAGTGGCAAGCTGATCGCGTACGCGTTGATTATTTTCGGCATCGGATCAATCGCCTATGGCAACTGGAACGGCGCATGGCTCGGATTGATCGGCTGGTACCTGCTGAACGCCGCGCAGGCCAGCGTTGCACAGGTTACCATCCGCGGCGCGCTTTCCGGTTTGTCCGCGACCGACGTGATGAGCCAGGAAGTTCCCACCATTCCCGCCAACATGAGCCTGGAAGAGTACAGCAACGAAGTTCTCCGCACCGGCCGCCGCGTGCATATCGTCACGATGGATGACCGCCTTGTGGGCTTGATGAATGTCGCCGCGCTGAATAAAGTATCGCGCGACGAATGGAACATGAACTCGGTTCAGGCCGTGATGGTGCCGCGCGACAAAATCATCTGGGCTTCGCCGGAAGAGCCTTTGCAGCGTCTGCTGGAACGCCTGCTGGCCGCCGATGTGAACCAGATGCCCATCGTCAGCCACGGCGAAGACGGATCCGCGCACATCGTCGGCATCGTTACGCGCGATGCCATTTTGCGCGTCATCCAGACGCGCAGCGAACTCGGCTCCGCGTTAGGCAGTCGCTGATGCGGTGACGGACTGGTCTTTCGACGTTTCCTCTGCTGCCCTTCGCGCGCTCACGCGATAACCGCCGCCCCGGAAATCCACGGAGATCTTCGAAAAGCCCACCTTGGTCAGGCGCGCAAACGCGGACCCCGGCGTCACCGGCGTAAACGTGCTTTTGTAATGTGCCGCCCGGTGAATCCAGCCGTCGTTAATTTCAAACGCGAAAAATGAGCCGCCCGGGCGGAGCACCCGGTGCGCCTCGGCAAACGCGCGGTCCTGCAATTCCCTGCTCTTCAGGTGATGCAGCACCAGGATGGCGACCGCCGACGAAAAAGATTGGTCGGCAAAGGGCAACTTCGCCGCGTCCCCGCAGAGGGCCGTAACTTCCGGGCATTCGTGGTTTGCTTTCAGCTTTTGCAGCGAGCGCGGATCGAATTCCAAAGAGGTGACGCGAGACGCAAGTTTCCGCAACTGCCCCGTGGCCGCGCCATACCCCGCTCCAATTTCAAGGACATGATCGCCCAACCGGGCTCCCGACAAGACCCAGGGGAGCAGAAACCGGTGTGTCATGCTCTTCCACAGAGAAGTGGAGCAAAAAAAATGTTCCATGCTGTTCATAGTGAGGTGTAGGGGGAACTCTATTGTAGCGCAGCTAATCCATGCGTGAGCTGAATTACTCGGGCTTAAAACGCTTGAGCCTCAGAAACCGCCAATTTGGAAGAACTCCGGCTAGTGCAGCATCGGCCGGATGCGCCGCAGGGCCGCGGCATACTGGTCGGCATTATACGAAGAAGGATTTTCAAGCTGCTGGAACAGAACATTGATCGCGCCGCGCACTTCCGCATCGTTCGCGGGCTTCGTGTCTTTGGCATAGGCGATGTAAAGGGAATCCATCGCCATCGCCGCCTGCTCCGCCGCGCGCTCATCGGCGATCGCGATATTCTCCGCGTCGTCCGTGATTCGCTGCATCATGCGCAGCGTGACCGCCTGGTCATACTGCATTGTCGCGAGCCGTTCGGCTATTTGCTGCGCCAGCGGCGCGGCAGCCGAAGCCGCATTCGCAACAACCGCGCGGTCAGGGTTCAGCTTGCTCATCTCGTTCGACACCGTGAGCAGATGCTTGTCCAACTCCTGCCCGTTTCCGGAATCGATCTGCTTGGCAAGCAGGCGGAACACCGCATAGCGCGACGAATTCCACGCCGGGTCTCCCGGTCGGCGCCCTTCGTAGCCATGCGCCTGACGCCAACTGTCCTTCGCCGGCCCCAATGAGTGGTGACAGGCAAAACAGGAAAGCTCAGAATACTCCGGCCAGACATCCCTCTTATCAAACCGCTCGTTGCGCGCGCGCCACAACAGGCGTTCCATTTCTCCGCGAAGCTGCACGGCTTGGCCCGTGCTCCAATCCCGCACTCCCGCCCAGGCGGCTTCTTCGACGGGCTTGCCCGGCGCCGATTCGCGCGGCACTTTCCAGTGGCGCGGCATCACCGCTGAAAATGAGTCCAGCTCAAAATAAAGATCCGGGTGGCCCGCGGCGATCATCTCGTGGTCCACAAACTTGTTCCTCGTCCCCAGATGGCACTCTAGGCACTTCTCCGTGCGATGGATCACGTTGCGCGTGTCGTGCATTCCGAGCGCCACCGACTTTTCATGCGGCCAGTCCCGTGTGGTGTGTGGCCCCAGCCACGCCGACGCCGGTCCGTGGCAATTTTCGCAGGAGACTCCGTCGGCCAGCTCAAACGGTCGGCCGCGCTGCTCCGCCGTGGTGTAGAGCGCGTGGCACGCCAGGCATTTCGGCGCTTCCTCGGCCTTGCCTTCAAGCTTCAGGATGCGCGCCATGCGTTCGCCAACGTCACCCGTTAAAGCTCCATACGCATGGCTGTGCTTGTCTTTCAGGATCCAGGTGGAATATTCGTTTTGCAGAATGCGGCTGCCCGCCACGGGCTTGACGCTGCCGTGGCAACTGGTGGCCGCGCAGGAGCCCGGGCCGATGTATCTGGATGGCTCCGGCGTATCCGTTGACGCCGAGCGAGCCGGAAGCAGGCAAAAGCACAACGCCGCAAGAATAAGGGCGGGCTGCGCGATGCCAGGTTTGAGCTGAGTTCCCATTCAGGGATTCGCGATGAGTTCTGATGCTTTATATCGTTCAACTGGCAGTGAAGTCAACGACCACGAAACTGGATAATCCTGGAAATATCTTGTTATCAGGAATTCGCGAATCACCAGTGCCAGAAAAATTCCAGCCAGACCACAATCACTGTCAAATAAAGAGTCAATGCGAGGTTGATGGCCCAACCCAGCCAGAATGGCCATTTGAAATATCGCAAGGAAATCAGCGCAAGCGCAAGTACCGGCAGTTCACAAGCCAGAAATAAAAGGTAAAAGTGGCGATCCGATTCGATGGCAGCCCGGCCGTTTCTGGGGTCTGGGTGCACCATCTCGATAAGTGCCAGGGCGACTATGGCCGCCGCGCCCACCGCCAGCGCGAGCGAAACCCGTTTGCGGCGCCGCAGGAGTGGCGCCACAAGCATGATGCCAAAACCGAGAATAAGAATGACTTTCATCGATCACTTGCCGCGTTTGCGTTGCCTCGTTTCCCCCATTTTTGAACAGCAGAGGTCACCGTTGCGTTCGAGCTTATCAAATCCGATTTCTGACTGCTAAATCTCGGATTCGAACTCCTGCATAAGTCAATGTGGCTATTTACATCCGGCGGCTTCCCCCCTAGTATGCGTGGTAACAGTTCCAGGAAATGCGCCGTCGCTTTGCGCTCCACGGCGGAGTTTCGCGAGACCTATCAACGTGATCTTTGACGAACTGCGAGCCATTCAACTGCGTTTCGGGTATCTGCCAAAAGCGGAACTCGAGGCCCTCTCTGAACGCACGCAAACTCCCCTCTATCAGCTCCACAGCGTGGCCAGCTTTTACCCGCATTTTCATCTGACTCCTCCCGCCAAGGCCGAAATTCGCCTCTGCGACGACATGAGCTGCCACCTCAACGGCTCGTGCGAACTTCGCGCCGAACTCCTGCGGCGCTTTTCTGGCTTGCGCCCCGAAGATGTGCAAGTGAAAGACGTAAGCTGCCTCGGCCGCTGCGATCAGGCGCTGGCCGTGGCGGTAAACGACGAAATTCATGTCCATGTGAATGCCGACAAGGTCGAAGACCTGGCGCGCCAGGCGATCCGCGGCGATCACCCACACGTCGAGCATCCTCACGAAAGTCGCGTGGCCTGCGCTTCCGATCCCTACGGCGACGGTGAAAAATATGGAGTCCTGCGCCGCTTCGTCGCCAGCAAGGATTGGGACGGCCTGCTAGCCACCCTAAAAGAAGCCGAGCTGAAGGGCATGGGCGGCGCGGGTTTTCCGACTTCCATGAAATGGGACTTGGTTCGCAAACAAGCCGATCCCGTGCGCTACATCGTCTGCAATGCCGATGAAAGCGAACCCGGCACCATCAAAGACCGCTTCATCCTCAGCCACCTTCCGCATCTGGTGATCGAAGGCATGGCCCTTGCCGGGCTGGTCACCGGCTCCAAGCGTGGCATTCTTTACATCCGACACGAATACCCGTTGCAGGAAGAGATTTTCGGCGAAGAATTGCGCCGCTGCTCGAAAGCCGGATTGATCGGCAAAAAAATCCTCGGCAGCAATCTTGATTTCGATCTGGAAATCTTCGTGAGTCCTGGCGGCTACATTTGCGGCGAGGAAAGCGCCCTGATCGAAGCCATCGAAGGGCACCGCGCGGAGCCCCGCAACAAGCCACCCTTCCCCGGACAAATGGGACTATGGCAAAAGCCCACGGTGATTAATAATGTCGAAACCTTCGCCAACGTGCCCCAGATACTGGCGCGTGGCGTCGAGTGGTTCAAGACCGCGGGAGTGAGTGGTTCCCGCGGATTGAAGTTCGTCGGCGTCAGCGGTCAGGTGGAGCGCCCCGGAGTTTTCGAAGTTCCCATGGGCACCTCCATGAGCGAGGTGATCTTCAGTCACGCCGGCGGCATCCGCGGTGGAAAAAAATTGAAAGCCTTCGCTCCTTCAGGCCCGTCTTCAGGATATTTACCCGCTTCGATGGTCGAAGTGAGATTGGACTTCAAAGCCCTGGCCGATGCCGGCTCGATGCTTGGCTCCGGCGCCATCGTGGTTTGCGACGACACCACCTGCATGCTGGATATGGCCCTGAATGCGGTGAAATTTTATCGCAACGAATCCTGCGGCAAGTGCGTCCCCTGCCGCATGGGTTCGCAAAAAATGGTCGAAATCCTTACGCGCTGGACACAAGGCGGCGTCAGTGAATCGCAATTCGTCGCGGACTTGAAACTCGTAGATGATCTTTCCGCCGCCATGAACCAAACCTCGATCTGCGGCCTCGGCCAAATCGTTCCTGCGCCGGTGCAATCGGTGCTGAAACATTTTCGGCAGGAAGTGGAAGCGCACGTTATGAAGGCGGAATGCCCCAGTGGCATCTGCTTTTCCGCTGCCAACCGCCTGGCGGAGTTGCCGCGCGTGGGAATTCGCCCATGACACCGGCCGGCATGATCGAACTCACCATCGACGGCAAAACCGTTCAGGTACCGCCGGGCACCACCGTCTTCGATGCCGCGCGCATGAATGGCATCGCCATCCCCACCTTGTGCCACCTGCAGAGCCAGACGCCTGTCGGCGTCTGCCGCCTGTGCGTCGTGGATACCGGCGCGCGCGTTCTCGGCGCCGCCTGCGTACGGCCAGTCGAGCCGAACATGAAGGTGCAGACGAATTCGGAAAAAGTTCTGGCCGCCCGCAAAACTCTTCTCGAATTGCTGATGTCCGATCATCCCTCTCCCTGCGCACGCCAGGAAAATTCCGGCGATTGCGAACTGGAGACCCTCGCGAAAGAAGCTGGCGTTGGCACGCCCCGGTTCCCCCGCCGCACAATCTCCCGCGGCCACGACGATTCCTCACTCGCCATTGCCGTCGATCACGATGCCTGCATCCTGTGCGACCGCTGCATCCGCGGCTGCGACGAAATCAAAAACAATTTTGTCCTCGGCCGCATGGGCAAAGGCTATTCCGCGGGCATCGCCTTCGACCTGAACGCGCCGATGGGCGATTCCACCTGCATCTCCTGCGGTGAGTGCATGGTCTCGTGTCCCACGGGAGCGCTGACGAACAAAGGCGTCGCAGGCACTGCGCTGGCAGCCGGAACCGATGTCGCTCTCACCCCAGAAGAACTTCATAAGCTTCCCGTCTTCGCTGGAGTTTCCGGAACCTTCCTTGAACTGAATCGCGGCGCGATCGTCAAGCGGCGCTTTCGCAAGGGCGACGTCATCTGCCGCGAAGGCGATTTCGGCTCCACGGCCTTTTACATCCTGGAAGGCAAGGCGCAGGTTTCCATTTCCACGCCCATCGCCCACGTCAAAACCGAAGGTGGCGCCATCGGCCTTTTCAAAAAGTTGAAAAGTTCGCTGGTCGGCCGCGAAGAAGACAAGCGCGCCGAAGAAACGCGCGATCGCACCATCCCGATCGACGCCTCCGTCGACCTCGCCTACGGCAACCCCGTCGCCGAACTCGGCCCCGGCGATCTCTTCGGCGAAATGACCTGCATGAATTTCTACCCGCGCTCCGCCACCGTCCGCGCGGAATCCGATGTCGTCGCCTACGAAATGCTCCGAAACGTTCTCGACATCATGCAGAAGAACAAAACGTTCCGCGCCCAGGTGGACCAGAACTACCGCCGTCGCGCCCTCGAGAACCATCTGCGCGGCGTGCCCATGTTCTCCGATCTCTCGCCCGATTTCATCGCTCACCTGAAAGAGAGCGTAGAGCTCGTGCGCTACGCCCCGGGCCAGGTGATCGCGCGCCAAGGCGATCCTGCCGACAGTTTTTATCTCGTTCGCATCGGCTTTGTGAAAATCACCGAGGAATATCCCGGAGGCGAACTCGTTCTCGCGTATCTTTCGCGCGGCGACTACTTCGGTGAAATCGGGCTTCTCGGCGGCGGATTCCGCACCGCCACTTGCATCGCACTCGATCACGTGGAAGTCGTCAAGATTTCCGGCGACGATTTTCGCCAGATGGTCGAGCGCTTCCCAAACATCCGCGTCGGCCTGGAAAAAGTTGCCGCCGAGCGCCGCGCCGCCAACGAGCAGCGCCTACAAATGGTCGAGCGCGTGCCGCTCGATCAATTCCTCTCCCAGGGCTTGATGGAGGCGCAAAGCCTGCTGATCCTCGATCTGAAAAATTGCACGCGCTGCGATGCCTGCGTGAACGCCTGCGCGGACGCGCACGATGGCGTGACCCGCCTCGTCCGCGACGGGCTGCGCTTCGAAAATTATCTGGTCGCCACCTCCTGCCGCCAGTGCCGCGATCCCCTCTGCATGGTAGGCTGCCCCGTCGGCTCGATCCGCCGCCGCAATTCCCTGGAAGTGATCATCGAGGACTGGTGCATCGGCTGCGGCCTCTGCGCGCGCAATTGCCCCTACGGCAACATCAACTTGCATCCTTTCGAAGTGCTCGCCGACGATCCCGAGCACGCCGGGCGCAAAAAAGCCGTCATCAAGCAGAAGGCCACCTCCTGCGATCTCTGCACGCATTTGAAAGAGCCAAGTTGCGTCTACGCCTGCCCGCACGACGCCGCGCACCGCGTGGACCCTCGAACATTTTTCGGGCAAATCCTCGGGCAAGGCAACGCAAGATGAGCGCGCACGCATGAGAATGGACCAAACACAACGCGGCTGGGCCGTTGGGTCTCTCACGCTTCTTGCAATCAGCGCCGTCGCTTACGCCATCTATGTCCTGCAATCGCCCACGGGGCCCAGCGGCGGCAGCTTCATGGGCCTGATTTTCGGTATCGTGGGCTTCGCGTTCATGATCTTCGCCGCACTGCTGGGCGCGCGGAAGCGCGTTCCCACTTGGCGTCTCGGCCGCGCGCAGGCCTGGATGCGCGGCCACTTGTGGCTGGGCCTCTTAAGCTTGCCGATGATTTTGTTCCACGGTGGATTCCATTTCGGCGGCACGCTCACGCGCGTGCTGATGTGGCTGACGATCATCACTGTCGCCAGCGGCCTCTATGGCGCGGTCCTGCAGAACTATGTGCCGCGCATCATGACCAACGACGTTCCCCTCGAAACCATCTACGACGAAATCGGCAACGTCCGCAAAGCCCTGCGCATGGAAGCCGACAAGCTCGTCGAAAGCGTCTGCGGCCGACTCGGCCTCGTCAAGGAAATCGACGAAGGGCAACGCGCAGGCGGCTTCACCGCTCTTCGGCCAATCGCCGCCTCCGCAGCTCCTCTACGCACTTCGGCGGCCGTGAGCGCGGGTGCAAGCGCCGCCGTCGCCATGGCTCCGGAAATAGTTCTGTTGAGTGAAGAAGAAAGCAAGCCCCTCCGCCTTTTCTATTTTTCCGAAGTCCGCGCGTTCCTCGAAGCGCCGGCCTGGCAACGCCAACGCCTCGGCGATCCCGAGCGCGCCAAAAGCGCTTTTGCCGCGCTGCGCAGGCTGATGCCGCCGGTCGCGCATCCCGCTCTCGACGATCTGCTCAGCATCTGCGACGAAACGCGCCAACTGATGCGCCAGGAACTCCTGCACCGCTGGCTGCACGGCTGGCTGCTAGTGCACATTCCGGTTTCACTAACCCTGATTTTGTTGGGAGCCGTTCACGCAGTGATGGCGTTGCGATATTAGAGGTAGCGCCGGCATCCTGCCGGCCTACACTCTTCGAAAACGGAAGATCTGCCGGCCGGAAGCCGGCGCTACAAGACGTTTAGCGGGGTTGAAAAAGTTCGGAGTGGACATTGCCCAGAACACGCACAACCAAAACGGTCGCCCAGCGCATCGACCTGAACTATTTCAAGCGCCCCACTCCGTTCAAGCGCGCCCGGCTTATCGTGGTGATCCTCGCTCCGCTGTTGGCCATCGGTTGGATCGCCTGGCGCGGCTTTTATCGCGATTCGCGTGTCTACTCCAGCGGCCGAATGAGCGAACCGCACGCCGTCCTCGATAAACAATGCGCCGCCTGCCACGTCCAAAAAGTCGGTGAATTTTCCGCCAAGGCGGCCGACATGGCTTGCCTCTCCTGCCACGACGGCCCCACGCACCACGAAAATCAGGTCCGCGCCGACGTGCCAAACTGCGCCACCTGCCACGTGGAGCATCGCGGCCGCGTAAACATCGTCGCTGGCAGCAACATCAGTTGCTCCGAGTGCCATTCGCACTTGAAAGTTTCCGCGGGCAATACGCCTTACGCCACGAACATCCGCACTCTTGAAGACGGCCACCCGGAAATCGCCGCCCTCCGAAATAACTTCAAAGACCCCGGCACGATCCTGCTCAACCATTCCATCCACATGAAGCCCATCCGCCGCGGCCCCAACGGCCCTCTCGTGCAAATGGAGTGCGCCGATTGCCACCGCCCCGAAACCGCCAAAGCCTCCTGGCCATACGCCGACGCAAATTACGTGGACGCAAAAGTCAGCTACGACATTCAAGATGTCCTTGTTCCCGTGAAAACCGGGACGCTGCAACCGCGCAACCCGATGGGCCGCGCCTACATGGCACCGGTGAAATTCTCTACTGCCTGCGCCGCGTGCCACTTGCTGACCTTCGACAAGCGCTTCGACCTCGGCGTGCCTCACGACAAGCCAGATGTGGTTCACTCTTTTTTGATGAAGAAATTTCAGGAATACATCGCTGGGCATCCCGCGGAAGTTCGGGTAGTGCGCGATCCGCAGCGCGACCTGACGGGCAAACCGTTGCCGCCGGAGGTGCGCGTCTTAACCGCCGCCCAGTGGATCGCCGAACGCACCGCCGACGCCGAAGAACTTCTATGGCGCAAAACCTGTAAACAATGCCACACGCTGAGCGTTGTGCCAGGCGCCGCTCTGCCCCACGTGGCGGAAGCTCGCCTCACCGAACGCTGGATGCCGCACGCTCGCTTCGACCACGATGCCCACCGCGGTTTTTCCTGCGTTGGCTGCCATCCCGGCGCGCTCACCAGCAAGGAGACCAGCGACGTCCTTGTTCCGCCTCTTGCGAATTGCGAAACCTGCCACGCGCCCGGCCCGGACCACGCCGAATCGCGCTGCTTCGAATGCCACACCTATCACGATTGGTCGAAACGCAAAGAAGTAAAACCCACCTACCTCTATCCGGGCCTGCAAACCGGCGGAAAATAACAAACTCCAAATCCTGTAGCGCACCCCTTCAGGGGTGAGGCTTTCCACATCGCCGGCAAGTTTGTCTCACCGTAGGGAAAACCCTCAGGCCTCGAAGGCCTGAGCTACAGGTCGGCCCACCGCTCAACCATTCACCAGCGCCATCATCGTCTCCGGATAACGCGGCCCGGACGCCGCGCCCTTCGGCGCAACTTCATTAATCCGCCGCGAATCCTCTGCATTCAACTTCACTCCGATTGCGCCGGCATTCTCTTCCAAATACTTCCGCCGCTTCGTCCCCGGAATAGGGATGATGTCCTTGCCCTGCGCCAGCAGCCACGCCAGCGCCAATTGCCCCGGCGTGCAGTGCTTCTCCCGCGCAATCGTTTCCACACGCGCCACCAGGTCGATGTTCTTTTGAAAATTCTCGCCTTGAAAACGCGGCGAGTTGCGCCGGTAGTCGCCCGCGTCCAGATCCTCAAACTTTTTGATCTGTCCGGTCAGAAACCCGCGCCCCAGTGGGCTGTAAGCGATGAACGCAATTCCCAACTCGCGCGTGACTTGCAAAATCTCGTCTTCCGGATCCCGCGTCCACAACGAATATTCCGTCTGCAGCGCCGCGATGGGATGCACGGCATTCGCGCGCCGAATAGTCGCCGCCGACGCCTCCGAGAGTCCCAGGTAGCGAACTTTACCGAGTTGCACCAGTTCCGCCATCGCCCCCACGGTCTCCTCAATCGGTGTGTTCGGATCGACGCGATGCTGGTAGTAGAGGTCAATTGTCTCCACGCCAAGCCGCTTCAGGCTGGCGTCGCAAGCCGCGCGCACATACTCGCGCTTACCGCTGACGCCACGCTGCGCGGGATTGGCGCGGTCTCTCACGATGGCAAATTTGGTGGCCAGAAAAACATCCTTGCGGCGATCGCGAATGGCCTTTCCTACCAAAACCTCGTTGTCTCCAAAGCCGTAAACGTCGGCCGTATCCAGAAAATTCATCCCCAGCTCAATCGAACGGTGGATCGTCGCAATCGACTCGGCGTCATCCCGCGAGCCGTAAAACTCCGACATCCCCATGCAACCCAATCCAAGCGCCGATACTTGCGGCCCAGCTTTTCCAAGCGTGCGTAATTCCATTCATCACCTCAGCATTCTGACTCACACTTTTGATGTAACGCCGCGAATCAGAGTTACACCAAAGAATTTCCGTGAACGGGAATCTTGTGTGCGGAGCCCGGCGAAGTAGTTTGAACTTGCTCCGTTTTATTTTGCCGCGGATTGGCGCAGGCACTCGTGCGGCCTGAAATTGACCAACGGAACGAACTCCGCTTCAGGACATTGAGGCCCGGCCGGCCTTGTCCAGATATTTCACCAGCAGAACTTCGTTGCCCTTCTCGTTGTAGATCAGGTCATCCACAAGTTTCGTCGCCATCAGGATGCCAAACCCCCCCGGACGCTTGCCTTGCGCTTCGCGGGTCTCCATATGTTTGAACGGGTCCTCTTCCGGATTGGCAATTGCACTGTGTTGCAGTTCTTCCAGCGAAAATCCCTGGCCCGGATCTTTCACCCGGCAGAGCACCATTCTCTTCGTTCGGACATAGCTCACTTCCACATGCTGTGACGGATCGAAATTCCCTCCATGCTCCATCGCATTGACCAGAATTTCGCGGAATGCCGTCGCCACCTCCTCGGTTTCCGCGTCCGGCAGGTCGGAAGCTTCCCGGTAGAATTGCAGCAGCCGGTTGGCGGTTGCCAGGTCGCAACGAACGCACAGGCGCACCCAATTCGGCGTAGCGGAGAGAACTTCGATGCCGTCGTCCCAGAACGGCTCGGTCATGGCGATGCGGATCATCTCCGCAATTTTTTCCGTCGAGAACGGCCGCGAGAAATAGCTGAACGCTCGCTCACGGATTGCCGCCAGCACGTCGCCCGGAATAAACTCCTCGGTCAGAATAATCAAGCGCGTGTGCGGCCGGACCATGCGCAGCCGCCGAAGGAGTTCGATGTCCTCTTTTCCCGGCGTGCGCTCTCCTGTGATGATCAGGTCGAACAAACTATCCTTGGCAAGTTGCAAAGCCTCCAAATTGTGTGGCGCAAACCGGATTTGCCATTTTTCCCTCTGGAACAGGCTCGCAAGCAACTGATCGAGTTCCGGGCTCGAGCGCACGATCAGCGCCTGGTGGTTCTTCTCAGTTGTGGAGCTTGCAGGAGCGTGATCGGGCATCAGAGTTCTCGGCGACCAGGAGCTTGGGCCTATATAATACGGTGGGCAGAGCTAGGATGCAGGAAGAAATCAGGGCGCGCAAGTGTTTCTGCACGCCCCGGGAGTGTGATCAGGCCAACTCGCTGGTCATCAGAAATAGCGGCTTCATTTCAAAACTCTTGAACACCGGGCGCAGCCGCTCAATGCTGTAGTGCTCCTTGAGGCTGATGACTTTCTTCGTCGCGGTCACCGTCTCAATCGGCATGTTGTCGTATCGTCCGTTTTTCAAAACCACCAGCCGTCCGTGAATCCCGTTGAGCAGCAGATCCAGCGCCAGGTTGCCGTACGCCATCGGCACGATGGAGTCAATCGCGTCCGGATCGCCGCAGCGCACCAGGTAGCCCAGCTTCTGGCTGATGCACTCGATTTTCTTCCCGTTGTTGTATTTCGGCGAAAGCTCCGTCAGTTCATCAGCCACCACTTCCCCGATGCCGCCCAGCTTCTTGTGCCCAAACGCATCGGCGGCGTCCTTCTGAAAAACCATCTCGCCGCCTTCGAACATCGCGCCTTCCGAAACCAGTACAATCGCGTACCGGCTGGGATTTCGGTTGCGGTCGTTCACCAGGAGTTCCGCCAACTGGTCGATCTTGAATTTGTGTTCTGGAATCACGCAGCGATGCGCCGCGCCCGCCATCGTCGGAAGCATGGCCGTGAAGCCCGCGTACCGCCCGAAAACTTCCAGCACCATGAACCGCTCGTGTGAACCAGCGGAAGTCCGCAGTGCATTGGTCATCTGAATCGTACGCGTGATGCAAGTGCTGAAGCCGATGCAGTAGTCCGTCCCGGGCACGTCGTTGTCCATCGTCTTGGGAATGGCCACCACCCGCACGCCTTCCTGGTACAAGCGCACGCCATAGCTCAGCGTATCGTCGCCGCCGATGGGGATCATGTACTCGATCCCCAGCCACGCCAGATTCTTCAACACCTCGGGAGTCAGGTCGTTCTTCTCGGCGTTGTACTCGCCCTTCAGGTGATCCGGCACGCTGCTCTTGCTGACGCGCGCGGGATTCGTCCGCGAAGAATGCAAAAACGTTCCGCCGGTGCGGCCCGCGCGGTTCACCACGTCTTCGGTCAGCCGTTGAAAATTGTTCGAATTGTCGTGTTTTTCGTCGCGGACCATGTCCACAAGCCCCGCCCAGCCCCTGCGGATGCCGATCACCTCGTAGCCTTCTCGAAGCGCACGGAAAGTGACGGCGCGAATCGCCGGATTCAATCCCGGCACGTCGCCGCCTCCCGTCAGGATTCCGATCACGCCTTTTTTTACGTTGATATTCGCCATGGTGGCTTAATCGCCTCTGTGTGGATTAGCAAAACAGATGATTATGGACGTTGCAATGAATTTTATAAAGAGCCAACCCAAGCATTAAATTAACGGGAGAAACGAATCGAAATTTTGCGTTCGGTCATGTCAGCGCAATCACTTTCGCCCGCGGAGTGGCTTACACTTCGATGCGCGTTCCCAGCACTCCCAGAAATTCCGCAAGCCACGCCGGATGCGCCGGCCAAGCCGGTCCGCTCACCAGATTACCGTCCACGACCGCCTCGGTCATGGCCACGTCGGCGAACGTTCCGCCCGCCAGCGTCACCTCCGGCGACACCGCCGGATAGCAACTGCACTTTTTCCCTTGCAGCACTCCCGCCGCGGCCAGAACCTGCGCGCCGTGGCACAGCGCCGCGATTGGCTTCTTCGCATTCGCGAAGTGCCGGACGATGTCGAGCACTCGCGCGTTCAGCCGGATGTACTCCGGCGCGCGTCCGCCGGGAATCACCAGCGCGTCGTAATCTTCCGCCTTGACCGTGTCGAACGTCGCGTTCAAGGCGAAGTTGTGCCCTCTCTTTTCCGAATACGTCTGGTCGCCCTCAAAATCATGAATCGCCGTGCGCACCGCCTCCCCCGCTTTCTTCCCAGGACAAACCGCATGCACCGTGTGCCCCACCATCAGCAGCGCCTGGAACGGCACCATCACCTCATAATCCTCAACGTAATCCCCCACCAGCATCAAAATGTTCTTCCGTGCCATCTCGTCCTCCTCAAAAATCCAGCATAACAAAAAACTCCAAAGAATCACCGCGACCGCCGATGCTGATGGATTGCAAAAGCAAATCCCTCACCCGCAAACCCCGCGAATGAGGGATCACAACCAAATCTTGCCCCTGGCGCGGGCCTTTCCAAAGTCCGCCGCTCAGATTCCTGCTATCTGATCGCTGTTATCTGCTTTCCAATTTCCATTTTCTATTTTCCATTCTCTATCTTCTCACTGCACCGCCGCCGTAGTATTCGGCACCGAGTTCTCCTCAATCGTCAGCATGTCCGTGCGCATCTTGTCCCACTCGCGCAGCATCAGCCCGCGCGTCGCGAAGAATCGCCGGATTTCCGGTGAATCCCAGTGCAGCACCTCTTCCAGCACCGGCACAAGCACGCTCATCGCGTTGTCGCTCAGCACCGTTCGCCGCGCGATGCGCGAAATAAACTTCGCCTCCGAAACCGCGATCGTCAGCCCGTCGTACTGATTCACGTGCATCATCACTGGCAAATCCGAACTGCCGTCGCCCATGTAAATAATATGATCGTGGCTAATCCCGAGGTTCGCCCGCAACTCTTCCAGCACGGTGATCTTCCCCCACCCCGCTGAAGCCCTCACGATGGACTCCACCTCACCCGTCGCCTCGTTGTACCGGAACCTCGTCCCAAAGATGTGGTCGGGCGGCACAATCCCCTCCAGCGCCGACTGAATAATCTCCTGCGGCGCCGCCGAGATCACATAAAAGGATATTTTGTACCCGTCCGAAATGTTCTCCAGTGAACGCGCAAACAAGTCCACATCGTGCTTCAACCGGATCTTTTTGCCGGTCTGAACAAGATGATCTTTGCGCACTCGCCGAAAATCCGGGTCGTGCAATATAAGATAGGAAAGCTCGGCGCCCTGCTGCACCAGATTCATTTCGGAAAGACCCTTCACCTTGTCGTGAAAGCCGTGAAATCCGATCAACTCGCTCAGGGCGACGCCCGAGTCGTTGAAACTCAAAGTCTGGTCGAAATCGCTCGCCAGAAGATATTGCTTAACCATAGGGTTCGTCCTCCTTCTCTCTGTTTATTTATGCCTTCTTTCCGAAGGCCTTTCTTGCCCGCCCTCTGCGGGCACTGAACCGGGCTGGTAGCCTGCCCTGAGCCGAGCCGAAGGGCTCGGAATCTCCCCACGCATACACGTTAACCGTAACCGGCTAGTGTCGCCCCACGAATTATTTTGATGGGTGCTATGCGTGGAAGACGTGAAAGATTTGTGACAATACTATAAGATGCGGCGGGATGGTAAACGGTTGAAGGAAAAAGAGTTAACCGTGAAACTACTTTGAAATGAACAGCTTGCAGCCGGCCCGGCAATCCCCGTTGTATGCGAAGAAAAAGCGATACGCCATAATCGAATTCCAAGTTTTAGTACCACCCCCCTAACCACGCCCTAAGATGCTCCACCCATCGAGCCGAACTGGTTGTTGCCGAGGCCGAGCCCGGGCTTCCCCCCTCCTCGTCGAACACCTTATAGATGTCCCCCTTCCGCAGGTACAAGCGCTCCGTCTCCTCCCGGTTCAGTGGACGCGCCCCTCGCCGCCCAAACACCGCCAGTTGGTTGCCCGATTCATCCACGGCCCTGTCCCTGTCTATTCCCTTCGAAATCGCCAGCGCCGGCCCCTTTGTGTGCGCCGTAGCAATCAGCTTCGGCGTGGGCCGCGGGTTGAACCCCGAAAAGTGCGCCGGGTCGTCCCATGGGGAAAGTATTTGCAACACCCGCATCCCGTTCTTGCCGTCAGCCACGAAAGCGAATGCACTCGCAGCCACCATGCCGATCTTCACGTCATTCACATCGTTAAGTTGCCCGTTCGCCGCGAACACCTGGTCGAGCTTCGGCGCCTCCGGCTTTTCCACATCGACAATCGCCAGCCCTTGCTTGCCCGCCGAAACGTATGCGTACGTTCGCGCCACATAAACGTTCCGCGCGTCTTCAAACGGCACCATCGCGCCGGGAACAATTCTCGGCTGCCCCAGGTTCGTCACGTCCAGCACCTTCAACCCGTCGCGATCCGCCACAAACGCATAGCGAAATTGAATGGCGACCGCGCGCGGATCGTTCAGCGCGGGCGCGGCAATCGTTGCGGTCACTTTCGGCGCCAGCGGATTGTCCAGGTCCACCACCACCAGCGCCTTGTCCGTCAGGATGTAGGCAAACGTTCCCGCTATCGTGATGCGCCGCGCCCCGGTCAAAACGCCTCCGGGATTAAACGCCAGTCCGCGCTTCAGGAAATTGTTTTCGGGATTTCCATCCAGCAGCGTGCCCACTCCCGGACTCTTCGCCTTCAAGTCCGGCGTCCCGATAACCACCAGCCCTTCTTCCTTATCCGCGACGTAAAGAAACCCGTACAGCAGATGGATCGCCTGCTCTTCGTTTTCTTTCACCCGGGCCCGCAGCGGATCGACGCCCAGCGTGGTCGGCGTGGCCACCGCCACGGCATTCTTCGTCGGCACATAAAATCGCTGGCCGATCGGCGAAACCGGCGCTGTCGTCATTCGCTGGGAGAAGCCCTTGTTATCGATGTTCGCGATGTCATACACGCGCATCCCGCCTTTACCGTTCGCCGTGTATGCATATTCCCCGCGGGCCTGAATATCGAAGACCGTGCCCTCATGTTCCGTCGCCGCTGCAAGCTGCCGCTTGCCCGCCACAAATTTCTTGAAATTGTCGGGATACGCCAGCCGCTGCAAATCGCTGCCGTAAATCGCTTCTGGCTCGTCGTGCTCCGCCACCGTGATCGCTTCGAATCCCCTCTTGCCGGTGGCCACCAGAATGTACCGGCCCATGAAGTTCATGAAATTCGTGCCCTGCAGCAGCACCTGCGCCATCCACGCGTTGTTGTCGTTGGCCGCCGAAACGTGGCAGTCCGAACACTGTTTGGTCTCTTTCGCTCGCACCGTGTGCGGCACAAACGTGCTGAACGCCTGCCCGGAAAATCCCTCCGCCGATATCGTCTGTTGCTCGTAATAGAGCCACTCGCGGTTCGCATTCTGCGAACTCACCAGCACCGCGCACGAAGAACGCGCCGGTGCAACGCGATGCCCGGTCACGGTCCCATCCACCCCCAGGAAATACGCGTCGTCGCGAAGCACCTGGAAGTTGTAGCTGGTGTAATTCCTCGTCATCAGCCCTTCGTTGTGCAGCATCGGACGTCGCACGTTCGCCGTCATCTGCAGGTGACACCCAAAGCAGGCCGGCGTCCACGACGTGTGGCACGCATAACAGGTCATCGAAGAATTCGCGTGCGCAAGCTGCGAATCATCCGCCGGCAACTGCGAAAGTGTCTCACCGTCCTTGCCCATCAGCTTCGCGCGCAGCGATTTCATGCTGAAGTGCGAGTTTCCCGGAGTGATCGTGTCCTTCGTTTGCACAATTTCCCATTCCAAATTCGCATCCGTCATCGAGCGCTGGAACAATTTGTCCCCTCGCCATTCGAAGCGCCGCAGTCCATCCGGCGTCCGCAGTGCATCCAGTCGCCGCCCTCTCGGCTCTCGCGGTCGCGGCGCATCCGGCGCCGCTGGACCCGACGTTATCAGCGTGGCTTTCTGCCCGATCGTGCCGTGGCAATCCACGCAATCGATCTCCACCGCGGCGCGCGGTTCCCCGTAAATCTTCCCGTTGCCGTGGTTGTCCTGCGCGAAATGGCAATCGGCGCACTGCATTCCCTTTTCCAGATGAATGTCCGCAAGATGGACAGCCTTCTGAAACTTCTGCGGATCGTTGAACGCAATCGGCTGCCCGTCTTTGTCCAGCCAGTTCCCTTTCCGGTCGTGGTTGTAAACCCCGCGGAACACCCAGCCGTGCCCGTGAAAATCCGCAAACTGCGTGGTCTTCAGCTTGGCGTTGAATTCCGGGCTGCCGGTTTGCTCCAGAAATTTGTCCTCGCCCCACATCCCCCGCGGCGCGGCTGCCTCCGGATTCTTCAGCGCCGCTTGATAGCGCTCTTCCTCGCTGGGATTCCGCTGCTCCGGCGGGTACATCTTGTCCCCGTCAATTTCGTTGTCCCACCAAGTCAGCCCAAAATACGTCGTCACCATGTTCGTGCCCGGGTGAATGTGGCAGATCATGCATTGGCTCGAGGGAATCGCGCGGGTAAACGTATGTTTGATGGGATGCCCCGGCTCATCTTTGCGAATCGTCGAATCCACCGATGCGCTGAGGCCGGTGTGCCCGTACTTCGCATACGCACCCGAATGCACCGGGTCGCGGTCATTCGCGTAAATCACATGGCACGCCGAGCACCCACTCGAGCGGTAGTCGCCCGCGTGGTCATTCGTCCCGGGCAAGGACAACACCGGATCCAGCAGCCGCGTTTTCTGCAGCCCAAGGAAGACCGGATCGGTGCGCAACTCCGTCCCAAACCCGCGGTCGCTCAGCTTGTCATCCGGCTTGCCCGGGTTCTCTTCTCCGCTCGGATTCCCGATCTCCGCCTTCTTCTCCCCACCACGTTCGAAGACGCGCAACACGTTGCCCGGCTGCGAAATTTCCCAGCGGTACAGCGGCGTCAACTCCGGCAATACGCCTTTCGCCCGCGTCTCTTCCGGCGCCGGCGGCGGAATCGTCTTTAACTCCTGCGGCTTCCCGTTTCTGTCGTAGCTTTCCCCGAATCTCGTGTTCTTGAATGGAATGCCCCCGTTGTTGTAAAGCGCCGCGCCCCAAAGAAATCCAGAGTGCGTCATCATGTTCGTCGAAACCGCGCGCGTCTCGTTCGGGTGGCAGCCCGCCGTCCCGCAAGTTTCCGGCGCCACCCGCAAATCGCCGGGATTGATGAACTTCACAAACTCCGGCGATTCCTTCAACCATTGGGTGTAAGCGCCTTCGGGCAGCGTCGTCCGATTCTTGAAAAAAGTATCGCGCGGCTGAACGTGGGCTTTTTCTTTCGCTCCCTGATATTCCGGCGAAGTCCGCGCAACCACCGCGGCAACAACTACGGAATTATTCCCCCCGTGGCAATCCGTGCAGCCAAGATGGACTCCCTTCGATGGATGCATCGTCGGCTCATCCGTCGCCGTGTGGCAAGACATGCAGCCAGCCGACTTCGCCATCGCTTCTTCTTGCGATTGCCCGCGGAACGGTCCCTGCGATTCCTGTGCGGAAGCCGCCGCCTGTTGCCGAACCGAGTTGAAAAACAGCAAAGAGAACGAAACCGCGATAAAGAAGCCGATCAGCAGGCGCGCTCTTCCCCGTTCGCTGCAAAGAGCGCGCACCACGCCAAATTCAGAAAACGCTGACATTCTCAGTATCCTCAAAACGTCAACTTCGCCGATCCAAACACCGAAAACAGCGTCCGGCCAGTATAAATATCGCGAAAGCCCTGCCCTGGCTGCAAAATCGAAGCCCCGCCCGTCAGAATAATGTTTTCCGTCAGCGGCGGCCGGTACGTCACCCCCGCACCAAGGTCTTCACCGATGTTGTGGCGAATGGGTGATTGAAACAGCACAAACTCCAGCGGCTCCGTCCGCATGAAACGCAAGTAATTGAAATTCACAAAGCCCTTCAGCTTTGGCGTGATGTCAATGTCCGTCCCGGCATTCAACAGAAATATTCCTGGATTCACGAAATTCGCCTGTCCCTCATTCTTGTTCGACCGCATATTTGGCAACAGGCTTCCATCCGTCGTCAGTGAAACTCCGGATCCCAACAAACGTATCCCCTCGCGGTTCCAGAAACTGAACAAGCCGCCCGCAAAGCTGGGCAAATCCACGATCGCATCGAACCCGTTGGCCCGCCCGTTGCGCGGATCGCTGTCGCCCGACGCATAAAAACTCGAAATCCGGTACCGAATCCAGTCGCGATCCAGCGAAAGCTCCACCGCCGCCATCTGCGCATTCACCGTCACCGGCCGCCCTGCAATCGGATTGAAGCTGTCTTTCCCCGCAGCTTCGTAAAACGCGTGCGTGATATTGATTCGCTTGATGTGCCCGCTGCCCAGCCATCCGAAATATCCCACCTGAATGCTGTGCGGAATCGCGCCCACGCCCTGATTGATCACGTTGCCCACGGGCGCCGGCCGCACCAGGAATCCGTTGTCGTCGTAATGTAGGCCGCCATCGTCCTTGTTGTATGCGACCAGAAATTCTGCCGTATACCCCGGAAAGAAAAAATCCTGTATATAAACGTTTCCCAGCATCACCTGCTGGTCCCGGCGGTTAAAGGTATTCAGCCCGCTGTTGGTATTCTTCTCCAGAAAATTAAAATACGCCGCGTTGTACTCGATGCGGTCGCTCTTCAAGTCGCCGAAGACGCGCATCCCCGGCTGCTCATCTACGAACAAAAACCCGCGGAAATCCGCGTTGAATTCCTGGATGCCCGCGCGCACGGAAACAAAATCATAATTGGGGCTCAGGTCGTGCAGCTTGTACTCCACAAACGCTTCCTGGAATCCCACGTGCGAATCCAGCCGCGTCGTGCCCGCGCGCACGTCCGGCCCCACAATTCCCAACTCCTTCACATCCAGGTAATTCAAGCTCACTTCCGGCGTCACCCGGATGCGCCAATCCACCGGCTTGAACGAAGCGTCCCCGTGGAACAAATCAAACGTGAAACGAAATGTTTGGTCCAGGAAAAATTGCTCGCCACGACCGAAAAACTGGCTGCTGCCGGGCTGCGCCGCGCTCACATCGCTCGGCACCGGCACTTTTCGCCCATCAATGAACGTCGTCTCGGATCCCGTGAAATTGAAAAACACCTGCTGCCCCAGCACGGCCGGCCAGATCGGCTCATCTCCCTTGAACCGATTGCGGTTGAACGGGTCGTACCAGTGCGGCTTCGTATAAATGTATTCGCCCGCCGGCCGGTATCGCCGGTAGTCCGGCTGCTCCAGCGCCCAGCGGTTCGGCACCACGTTAAAAACATCGGAAATCGGCGGCAGAAAATCTGGCGAAAGCTCCAGGATGTAGTTCGGATCCGAATCCAGCCGGTGACGAAATTCGCGATACGTCCCCGTCATCGCCACGGCTTCCGCGGGAAGCGGCGGGCCAAGCTCCGGCTGGCGCGGCAAACGCGAGCGCGCTTCCGCAACGCCCGTCGCCACCAGGTGAATCTCCAGCGTAACCACTTCATTGGCGTTCAACGACAGCGATGCGATCGTTAACGCCTCGTAGCCATCCGCCTCCGCCCGAAATTCGTAACCGCCCGGCGGAAGCAGCAGTAACCGGAAAACTCCTTCACCCGCGGTCAGCGTGGCATTCACCTGCCCCGTCTGCAGATTTCGAATCTGAATCCGCGTTCCTCCGATCGGCCGCGCCACGGAATCCGAAACCTGTTCCCGCACCGTCCCGTCCAATGCCGCCGTAGTCAGCGCCTGTTGCCGCGGAATCCGCCGCGGTGGTCCTGCTTCGTGCGTTTCCTGCTCCGAAGATGTTGGCGGCGGAGTGGCCGGCTGTTGCGCAAGGGCAGTACCGGCCCCTGAAAGTCCAGCCAAAAGGCACGCGACAACTTGCAGCAATCTAACGAGCCCAATCTTGGGCGATGATTCGGCAGTCATTTTTTCTGCAGGACCAAGCTACTGGATGACGAACGGTCACCGCTAACTAATCAAAAATGCGCTCTCCCGGCAACCTTTTTCCGAAAGCCCAGTGAATATCCAGCAACACCCGCCATTCACATTTGGGAGTCACCACTTCGAAGCAACAGGCGTACAATCCCCATGATTTCTCTTTCGCGGCGTGTACCATGAGCACCGACACTCTCCTAATGGAACACATCATTCGCAAGCCGGTGGAATCGAGTCGCGCCTGCAACCAGCGCCGCAAGACAGTGGCGCTGGGTATGTTCTTTGCCCTGATACTCGCCGCCTCGCTAGCTTTCGTTCTCCTCGGCTGCGGTGGCTCGCCCGCGCCCGTGAACTCAGCTCCCCCTCCGCCCGTGGTCGCTCCCTTAAACGCCACCGACGTGGCCAATCTCATCCAGGCCGCTGCAACTTCCGTCAACGTGGACACTATGGCCATCGCCGTTGTCGATCGCGGCGGCGCGGTCCTCGCCGTTTACGACAAAGCAGGCGTCACCCCGGGCGCCACGGCCATCGGAAACTTCGGCCAGTCCGTGGACGTGAATGATCTCGCCGTCGCTCTCGCACGCACGGGCGCCTATTTCAGCAACGATCAGGCGCCGCTCTCGTCCCGCACGGTCCGCTTCATCAGCGGCATTCACTTTCCCCCCGGCGTGGCAAACGCGCCCACCGCTGACCTCTACGGCATCGAAAACACCAATCGTGGCTGCACCCTGGCAACCAATTTTCTTCCCGGCATGGCCATCAATCCCTCCACTTCGTTAACCGGCGGAACCGGGCCCGGCATCATCACGGGAAAATCGCAGCTCGATGACAGCGATCCCAACGCCGTAAATCCCGGCGGTGTGCCGATATTTCACAACGGTGTCGTGGTCGGCGGAATCGGTGTCGCGGGTGTTTCCCTCGACGCCGCTGAGTTCGCCGCATTCTCCGCGTCCGAGTCTAACGGCTTCGGCCTGCCCAATCCCCTGCCCGCCCCCGGCGCCGTATTCATCGGCGGCATCGCTCTGCCTTTCGTGAATCAAGCCACGCGCCCCGCCGGCCTCACCGCGGGAACATTTAATGGCGGCTATCTCGCCGGCTTCAATCCGATTGCCAGCACTGGGCAACCACCCGAAGGCGATCTGATCGCCCCAACCAACGGCCCGCTCGGAGGCCTCACCGTCGCCGACGTCCAGACAATCCTCAGCAACGCGGAAGCCACCGCCAACACCACCCGCGCGGCTATTCGTCTCCCCCTTGGTTCGAGCGCGAGGATGGTTATCGCCGTCGCCGACCTCGACGGAACGTTGATCGGCCTGCGCCGCATGGTCGATTCCACCGTCTTCAGCATCGACGTGGCCGCTTCCAAGGCCCGCAACATGGTCTACTTCAACGGCCCCAACCGCACCGCGACCGATCTTCCCGGCATTCCCATGGGCACCGCGCTCACCAGCCGCACCATCAGCTTCGGTTCGCAGCCGCTCTTTCCGCCGGGCATCAACGGTTCCGGCGACGGCCCGTTTTATAATTTATATTTGCAGGATGTGCAGAATCCCTGCACACAAGGGAACCAAGCCGGCCCGCCCAATAGCAACAAAAGCGGCGTGGTCTTTTTTCCCGGCGCGGTGGGCCTCTTCAAGAACGGCGCGCTCGTCGGCGGCCTCGGCATCAGCGGCGACGGCGTGGATCAGGACGACTACGTCACGTCCGGCGGCTCCGTCGGTTTCGAAGCACCGACCGCCATCCGCGCCGACCAAATCTTCATCAACGGCGTCCGCCTCCCCTACTTCAAATTCCCCCGCAACCCAACCTTGTAGAACTCAGCCGAGGGCCGTGGCACAGGCATTCCTGCCTGTGCTCTCTTAGAGAGCAAGGCGTTCTCAAACGCCATGGCTAAGGGATAAAGCATCGCCTAAGGTGGAGGTGCTTCCCCCGGCGGCGCCGATGGATTCGCCGTCGTCGCGACATTCATATCCAGATACCACTGGTGCCTCGCGTCTCCCGGCGCATAGCAATTGCCGTCGGTCGCGTAGCCACTGCAATGCCGCGCTACCTTCTTCTCCCGAGGCGAACGCACATACTGCCAAACGGCTGCGTAAGCGACTCCGCTGGCAGAAGGCAGAACTAGGTTCTTGGGTGCGACGCATCCCGGGGAAGGCGGGCAAGCGTCGTTGTAAACCCAAAAAACCACATCGGAAACGCCAATGTGCTCGCGGATGTCGTTCGCGGTAATCACCGTAGCGCCTCCGCCTTCATCCACCATGATCCCCGAACAATAGATGCCAGGCCGGAAGTGCTTCTTCTCCAACTCCTCCGCCCAGTTGTGCAAATAGAGATGCTGCGAAGGGGAATACCTGCCCCCTTCTTCCTCATCCAGAAAAATCACCGAACCCTCCGCAAACCCTTCCCGTGTTGCCGCCTCTGCCGCATTCCGCGCATCGGCAAGGCCCATGTCCGTGGCCATTTTGTTCGTGCGAAGATCACTGGAGGTCCTGCCACGATAGAGAAGCAGAAAACCGAATCCCTGCAACACTAATACGCGGCGCTTCCCGGTCCACGAATTGGATTTCGCGCCGGGCGGTGGGCTCAGCCAATAGCTCGCAAACGCAAACGACTCGCGCAACCCCGGCAGGGCGGCGTCTCCGGGATAATCGTTGCGATCGAATCCTACTAATGTTCGCGCCAATGTTGGCCTCGCCTCGATGCGCTCCACTCGACAAGGCAAAAACACCAATCCGACACAGGCGAGCACCAAAACAAAAAGCCATGCAATCAACAAGCGCATGGCTTGAATCTACAACAACAGTTCGTGTTTTCAGAGAAAAATCAGGAGTCCATATACGGCGCTTCGCCGTTCCCAAACGACCAGTTCTCCCACGCCACTTCCACCAAATTAATCACCACGTCCGCGGGCTTCACGCCGGGAGATTCCGCCAGCAACTCCGTCACCCGCTTATAAAACTTCCGTTTCTGCTGCGGCTTGCGCCCGGCGCTCAGCGTGATCTGCACAAACACCACGCCATCCGACCGGCGGATCCCCAAATATTGCGGATCGTAGTTCAGCCCCACCGCCGGATGCTCGGTGATCACCTGAAACCGGTCATCCGCCGGAACTCCCAACGCCTCAACCATCGCGCGGTGCACGCCCTCCCCCAATGCCTTCCGATACTCTTCCGAAGTTCCCGGCCGCAAATCAATCCGTACCAGTGGCATAAATTCTCTCCTTTTTATTGCATGTCCACGGCAAGCGCACCGGCACTGCCCCTATCCCTCGCGCAACTTGTGCCCCGAAAGATTTCCCAGCCCGTCATACGCCGCGTACTTATACATCTCGGAAAGCGTCGGATAGTTGAAAACCTGCTCGATGAACTCATCAATGGTCAGCCCGTTGTCCAACACCATCATGCCAACATGAATCAGTTCCGTCGCCGATTCCCCGATCATGCTCACGCCCAGCAGTTTCCTGTCTGCCTTCGCAAAAATCAACTTCAGCATCCCCGCCGTGTCGCCGGTAATATGCCCGCGCGCATTGTTTTCATACCGCGCACGCCCGACGCAATAATCAATTTTCTTTTCCTTGCAACTCTCTTCCGTCTCTCCCGCCGCTGATATCTCTGGAATCGTGTAAACCCCCATCGGCAGCAGCGAAGCCACCCGCTGCTTGTACTTCAACCCAAACGCGTGGCACACCGCCACGCGCCCCTGTTCCATCGAAGTGGACGCCAGCGCAGGAAACCCGATCACGTCCCCGGCCGCGTAAATATGCGGTACGTCTGTCCGGTAATTCGCGTCCACCGCGATATATCCTTTATCATTCAGTGCGAGCCCCGCCTTTTCCAGCACCAATCCGTCCACTGCCGCCCGCCGCCCCGCCGCAAACAGTGCCGCATCCGTCTCCAGCACTTTTCCGCTTTTCATTGTTAGCCGCGAACCCGTTGCCGTATTTTCCGCTTTCACCGGCCGCTCGTTGAACCACAGATGCATCCCCAGCGAAGCAAACCGGTCGCGCAATCGTTCGGAAATCTCCGCGTCCAGAAACGGCAGCAATTTGTCGCGCCCATCCACCAGCGTCACATCCACACCCAAAGCCATAAATATCGACGCGTACTCGCAGCCAATCACGCCGCCGCCAATCACCGCCAGGCTCTTCGGTATGCGGTCCATCTGCAAAAACGTGTCGGAGTCAAACGTATGAATGTCATCAAACGCAATTTCCGCGGGCCGGTGGGGTTTCGATCCTGTCGAAATCAGGATCACCTCGCCGCGCAACCTCCGCGTCTCTCCTGCCCCGCTGACCGCAACCGTATGCCCGTCTTCAAACGTCGCCTGTCCGTGCACCAACTCGATCCGGTGTAACTCCAGATTTTTCAGAATCCGCGCGCGCTCCATTTCCACCACCGCGCGCTCGTGGTGCATGAAATCCTGCACCGTCAGATTTTCCTTCAGCGAATAATCGATCCCGTACAACCCGCGCTGCTTCAATCCCGAAAAATAAAGCGCCGATTCCCGCAGCGTCTTGCTCGGCACCGTGCCCGTATTGATGCAACTCCCTCCCACCGCCGGCGCGCGCTCGACCACCGCAACGCGCTTCCCAAAATACGCGGCCTGCGCCCCGGCCTTTTCGCCCGCGGGCCCGCACCCCAGAACCACCAGATCATAGAAATCTGCAGCAGCCACAGCACCCTCCGGAAACGCGCACCCGATTGTAGAAGAAACCAACCCCACTGACTATAACGCGTAGCGTCCACCTTCAGGTGGACCCTCTTGCCTGTGTAGCGGCCGCCTCCTGCCCTGAGCGTTGCCGAAGGGTCTGAGGCGGGTGCCTTCCACTTGCCCGCCGCCTCGGTAATTCTGCATTGCGTCCGCAGTGCCTTTCTCCGTAATGTATTTCCCATGTCCTTCGGAACTGATGGTCTCGGCCCGCCCCGCGTTGTAAATATCGAAGACCTCCGCCGCCTCGCCCAGCGCCGCCTCCCGCGCTCCATCTTCGACTATCTCGATGGCGGCGCCGACGACGAATCCACGCTCCGCGAAAATCCCCGCGCGTTTAGCGACTTCCTCTTCCGCCCGCGCAATGCCGTCGCGTTTACGGAATGCGATCTCCGCGCGAGCGTTGTGGGCCACAACCTGGCCTTCCCGGCAATTCTGGCTCCGGTCGGCTATAGCCGAATGTTGCATCCGGAAGGCGAACTCGCCGCCGCCCGGGCAGCGGGCGATGCCGGAACCGTTTATGCGCTTTCCACAATTTCCGGCCACAAGCTGGAAAACGTTAAGGCCGCCACCAAAGGCTCTGCCTGGTACCAGCTCTACCTGCTTGGCGGCCGCGCTGCCGCCGAAGCGGGCATCGACCGCGCGCGCCGCGCCGGCTTCTCCGCCCTGGTGTTCACAATTGATACTCCCGTGGCCGGGATGCGCGAACGCGACCCGCGCAACGGTATGAAGCAAATGCTCGGCAGCTCACGTTTTGCGAAGCTTCCGTTCTTACCAAATATTCTGGCGCATCCGCGCTGGCTGGCCGCGTTTCTCGCCGATGGTGGAATGCCCAAGCTCGAAAACATCGTCGTCCCGGGCCAGGGACCGATGGAATTGATTGACGTCTCCGCAGCTCTCGCTGAGTCGGCTGTCTGCTGGGACGATTTAAAATGGATCCGCAATGTGTGGAACGGACCCATCATCGTGAAGGGCATTCTCACTGGCGACGACGCCCGCCGCGCCGTTGACGAAGGCGCGGCTGCCGTTGTCGTCTCGAACCACGGCGGCCGCCAGCTCGATTCCGTCTACCCCACGATCCGCGCGCTTCCCGAGATCGTCGCGGCCGTCAACGGCCGCACCGAAGTCCTGATGGACGGCGGCATCCGCCGCGGCGGCGACATCGTCAAAGCCATCTGCCTCGGCGCTCGCGCCGTCCTCATCGGCCGCGCCTACGCCTACGGCCTTGCCGCCGCAGGCTACCCCGGCGCCCTCCGCGCCCTCGAAATCCTCCGCGCCGACGTCGAACGCACCCTTCGCCTCCTCGGCTGCCCTTCCATCTCCGCCCTCGACGCCTCCTACATCGACGTCCCCCAACACTGGCGCCGCTAACCAAACCGCAACCCGAGTTTTTCCGCGCTCTTCCTTCTGATATGTAGCGCTGGCTTTCAAGCCAGCCTCTTGGGTCACTCTCCTTTTGTAGCGGCCGCCTTCCGAGGCGGGCGCTTTTGCCATCCCGAGCGGCGTTCCTGCCCCTGCCAAGCAATTATTACTTCCAGTCAGGTTACTACCCCAGTGACTCTTCGAACTCGTCTCGAAATATTTGCCTAATTTGAACGAGGAACGATGCCAAGATGGGCGGCGCACCAGAACGAAAGGAAGTAACGGATATGAACCTTTAAGACCCCGGGGGACCCGATGAGAGTCGCGCGAACGGCAAGGACGCTGTTGCAGGTTGCTACGTTGGCAGTGATGGTTGCAACGCCAGTGGTCGCGCAAGACATGATTTCGCTGGTGGGCTCGGGCTCGAATCTGGCAGTCTCGTTGTATTCGGAGTGGACCGCAGAGTTTGGTAGGCAGCATCCCGGCGTGCAGGTGCGCTATCTGGGTCTTGGAACGTCCCAGAGCCTCCAGGAGATCCGGCAAGGAACGGGCGATTTCGGCGGCGGCGAGATTCCGCTGAGTGAAGCGCAGAAGCATGGCGCCAAGTCCACGCTGATTCAGTTTCCCACCGTGGTGCTCGCGATTGCTCCCATCTACAAGTTGCCCGGCAAGCCCGATCTCCGGTTCTCCGGCGAGGTCCTGGCGGAAATCTACCTGGGCGACATAAAAAACTGGAACGACCCAAGAATTGCGAAGCTGAATCCTGGCCTAACGTTGCCGGACCTGGAGATCACCGTCGTACACCTAAGCGGCGTGAAAGGTTCCAACTACATCCTGACCGATTTTTTAAGCCGCACCAGCCCGCAGTGGAAATCGAAGATCGGCAAGAATGCATCACCCGCGTGGCCGGTGGGCGTGGAGATCAATCGCAGCGAGGGGATGGTCACGAAGGTAGGCGCCACTCCGGGAGCGATTGGTTATGTGGAATTGACCTATGCCAAGCGGAAAGACATCGGCTATGGAAGCGTGCAGAATGCCGCGGGACAATTCGTCAAGGCCAGGGGCCCGGGCATCCTGGCAGCCTGCGCGGCCAACGAAAAATCTCTGCCGGAAGATTTGGGGGTCTCTCTGGTGAACGCGCCCGGGAAAGAGTCGTATCCGCTGGTGAGCTTCACGTGGATCTACGTCCCCGCAAGCGGGCTCGCGCCCGCGCGAAGCCGCGCGTTGAAGGACTTCTGGAACTGGGCGCTCAGCGACGGCCAGGAAATCGCGAACCGCCTGGGCTATTCGGAATTGCCGCCAGGCATCGCTGGGAAAGCCAAGCAAGCCATAAACTCCATTCAATAGGGCGGCTCACTTATTCACAGAAGCCGGGTGAGCACCGGCGTTTGCGGCCACCGCGGGAGTCCTGCTCCCCGGCAACTGGGTGTCATCCGGCAAACCGCCGAGCGCCTTGTAGATGGTCACCACCGAAACAAAGACGTCGCCTTCCACCTGAGCCAGATTGTCCTCGGCCTCCAATTGCACGCGCTCGGCATCCAGCAACTGCAGGAAATCGATCACCCCTTCGCGGTAACGATCGCGCGCGATATCCGCCGCGCGTTTGCTCTCCCTCGCCTGGTCGTTCAACTTGATCAGCTTCTCCTGGTTCGCGTGATAGCTGATCAGCGCGTTCTCCGTCTCTTCCAGCGCCCGCAGCACCGTCTGCTCATACTCCGCGTAATTCTCCTGAGTCACGGCCGAAGACTGCCTCACCCGCGCCTTGAATCGCCAGTAATCCAGCGCGGGCCAGGTAATCGAAGGCCCAAAACTCCACGCCTCCGAGTCCGATTGGAAAAACGTACTTCCGCGGCCCGCAATGAATCCCAAAAATCCTCCGAACGTCACATGCGGAAAAAGGTCCGCCACTGCGGAACCCTGCAGTTCCGTCGCCTGCGCCAGTCGCCGCTCCGCCGCCTGCACGTCAGGCCGTCGCCGCAGCAACTCGTTGGGGTCGCCGATCGGCAAAGACTTCGTGATCGGCGTATATTCACGCACCGATAAATCCGCCGCAAGTTCGCCGGGGCGCACACCCGTCAGGACCGCAATGCGATTTTGAAAGACCAATATCGCCGCGTTGATATCGGGTATCGTCGCCGCGGTTTGTGCCACGCGCGCCGCCGCGCTGGCCACGTCCTGCTCTTCCCCGACGCCCGCGTCACGCCGCACTTCCGTCCATTTCAGCGTGTCCTGCTGGTTCACCAGGCTTCGCTGCGCCACCGCGAGCCGCCACTGGGCCCCGCGCAGCAGAAAATAGTTTCGCGCCACTTCCGCCGCCACGCTCACTTGCACGTCGCGAAGATTCGCCTGGAACGCCTGGTTCTGCGCCGCTGCCGCCCCTACTTGGTGTCGCACGCGGCCAAATACATCCAGTTCCCAAAACGCGTCGAATCCCGCCTGGTACGTCTTGATGTTCACCGGTGTGTCGATAAATCCTGGGACGACTTCCCGAGCCTGCTGGTAGCTTGCCGAACTCGATATTGTCGGATACTTGTCCAGCTTGCGTTCGTCGTAAATGGCCCTCGACTCCACCAGTTTCGCACGCGCAATTTCGATGTCCCAGTTCGCGCGCAGAGCGGAATCCACCAGCCCGTTCAAAACGGGATCGTCAAACTGGCCCCACCACTTCCCCTCGAATTTTTCCTGTGAAATCTCGGACGGCTGCGCTTGGTGAAGTTTCACTTCCGCCGGATTGGGCGCCTTGTAGTGCGGCCCCACGGAACAACCCGAAACCGCCGCAACGATCGCGAAAGTCGCAATGGATTTTCTGCGCATGGATTACGCCTCCGCCTTTCCCGGCTCGCCGACATTTCCGGCTTCCGGTATCGTCTTCACTTCCCTGCCCTCCACCAGGCGCTGCACCACCACGTAGAAAACCGGCGTCAGCAGCAATCCGAAAAACGTCACGCCCAGCATTCCGAAGAACACTGCCACGCCGATCGCCTGCCGCATTTCCGAGCCAGCTCCCGATGAAAGCACCAGCGGCACCACGCCCATCGTGAACGCCAGCGAGGTCATCAAAATCGGCCGCAAGCGCAGCCGGCACGCTTCCATCACCGCTTCAAACCGGTTCATCCCCTCGTGCTGTTTTTCCCGCGCAAATTCCACGATCAGAATCGCGTTCTTGCAAGCCAGCCCCACCAGCACGATCAGGCTGATTTGCGTGAACACGTTGTTGTCGCCGTTCAGCAGCCACACGCCCGCAATCGCGGAGAGCAGCGTCATCGGCACGATCAGAATCACAACCAGCGGCAGCGACCAACTCTCGTACTGCGCCGCCAGCACCAGGTACACCAGCAGCACTGACAGCGGAAAAATGTAAGCCATGGTGTTGCCGGCCAGGATTCGCTGGAACGTTAGTTCCGTCCATTCAAAACGCATTCCGTTCGGCAAATTCTGATTCAGGATGTTCGCAATCGCGGCCTCGGATTGGCCGGAGCTGTAGCCCGGCCCTGCCGCCCCGTTGATTTCCGCCGCGGGATAGCCGTTGTAGTGCATCACGCGGTCCGGTCCGTACGTCGAGCGGACCGTCACCACCGAACCCAGCGGAATCATTTCTCCCGCCGCGTTTCTGACTTTCAACTTCACGATGTCTTCCGGCTGCAACCTGTAACTCGATTCCGCCTGCGCGTTCACCTGATACGTTCGCCCGAACCGGTTGAAGTCGTTCACGTACAGCGCGCCGAGGTACACCTGCATCGTTTCGAACACGTCATCCAGGCTGATGCCGTATGTTTTCGCCTTCTCACGATCCACGTGCGCGTCAATTTGCGGCACGTTCACGTCAAAGCTCGAAAACAATCCCGCGAGCGCCGGCGCCTGGTAGCCCTTGCCCATCGCCGCCGTCGTTTCCTTATATAAAGGTTCCAGCCCGAGTCCCGCCCGGTCTTCTATGTACAGCTTGAACCCGCCGACAGTTCCAAGCCCTTGCACCGGCGGAGGCGGGAAGATTGCCACGAACGCTTCCTGAATGCCGCCGAACTTTTCGTTCAACTGTTTCGTGATCGCCAGGCCGGAGAGGTTCTTGCTCGTCCGCTGCTCGAATGGCTTCAAGCCGACGAACACGATTCCGGAATTTGGGCTGTTGGTGAATCCGTTGATCGAAAGGCCCGGAAATTCAATGGCATCCTGCACCCCCGGATGCGCCAGCGCGATATCGGAAAGCTCGCGCATCACCGCTTCCGTGCGGTCCAGCGTCGCTCCATTCGGCAATTGCGCGAAGGCCACCAGGTACTGCTTGTCCTGCGTCGGCACGAACCCGCTCGGCACCTTGCTGAAGCCGATGCCCGTCAACGCAATCAAGCCCGCATAAATCACCAGCGCGATTCCCGTCGAACGAATCGCGTGCCCAACGAAGGTCCCGTACTTGCCCGAAGCCCACCCAAAAAATTTGTTGAAGCCGCGGAAAAACCACCCGAACGCAAAATCCAGAACGCGTGAAAACTTGTCTTTCTTTGCATCGCGGGACTGCAGGAGCAGCGCCGCAAGCGCCGGACTCAAGCTCAGCGAGTTGAACGCCGAAATCACCGTCGAAATTGCAATCGTCAGCGCAAACTGTTTGTAGAATTGCCCGGAAAGCCCCACGATAAACGCCGTCGGCACGAACACGGCGCACAGCACCAGCGCAATCGCGATAATCGGCCCGCTCACCTCCGCCATGGCCCGCTGCGTCGCCTCTCGGGGCTGCAAACCCAGCTCCAGGTTTCGTTCGACGTTTTCCACCACCACGATCGCGTCGTCCACCACGATTCCGATTGCCAGCACCAGCCCGAACAGCGACAGCGTGTTCAGCGTGAACCCCAGCGCCAGCATGATCGCAAACGTACCGACCAGCGACACCGGAAGGGCCAGCAGCGGAATAATCGAAGCCCGCCACGTCTGCAAAAAGATCAGCACTACCAGCACCACCAAAATCAGCGCTTCCACAAACGTGTGCCCCACCGCTTCGATCGACTGCCTCACGAACACCGTCGGGTCGTAAACGATCCTGTAGTCCAATCCTTCCGGAAATTGCGCCTTCAGCCGCGCCATCGTCTCGCGAACCTGCTTCGACGTTTCCAGCGCATTCGAACCCGGCCGCTGCGAAATCGGAATTGCCACCGCAGGCTCGTTGTTCAGCAAACTCCGCAACGCGTAGGTGCTTGCGCCCAATTCCACCCGCCCGACGTCGCGAATGCGCGTGATCTGCGGCGCCGCCCGCACGATGATGTCGCCGAATTCCTCCTCGGTCGTTAGCCGCCCTTGCGTGTTCACCAGCAATTGAAACGCGTTTTGCGGGTTCGCCACCGGTGGCGCGCCAAGCACACCCGCTGCCACTTGCACGTTCTGTTCGCGAATTGCGCGCACCACGTCCGTCGCCGTCAGGCTGTGTGACGCCAGCTTGTTCGGGTCCAGCCACACGCGCATGCTGAAATCGCCCGCCCCGAAAATCTGTACGTTGCCCACGCCGGGCAACCGTGAAAGCTCGTCCTTTACTTGTAGCACCGCGTAATTCGCCAGGTACAGCATGTTGTAGCGTTTGTCCGGCGAAATCAGGTGCACCACCATCAGCAGGTCCGGCGAAGTTTTTTCCGTGGTCACGCCCAGCCGCTGCACCTCCTGCGGCAATCGCGGCAACGTTTGCGCCACGCGGTTCTGCACTTGCACCTGTGCCTTGTCCAGATCGGTCCCGATGCGGAACGTAATCGTCAACGTCATCACGCCATCCGCCGTCGCTTGCGAAAACATGTACAACTCGTCTTCCACGCCGGTAATCGACTGCTCCAGCGGTGAAGCCACCGTGTCCGCAATCACCGTCGGGTTTGCGCCGGGATAAGACGTGTGCACCACCACCGTCGGCGGCACAACCTCCGGATATTCGCTGATGGGCAGCTTCAAAAACGCCAGCGCGCCGATGATGGTGATCACAATCGAGACCACCGCCGCAAAGATGGGCCGATCAATAAAAAAGTCTGCGATTTTCATGGAATCCCTTTTTGCTCTACTCACGGTGCGTTACTTGCACCGCGTTACTTGCCGGACCCGCCCCGGCTTTTCGCGGCCTCGTCGTCATTCACAACCGCCGGAGAAGAGAGCTGCGCACTCCCCATCGGCACCTGCTTTGGCGTCACGCTCATTCCAGGCCGCACGCGCTGCAATCCGTTCACCACCACCACGTCGCCCTCATGCAACCCGTCGCGCACCACGCGCAATCCATTCACCATTGGCCCTAGTGTCACGGGGCGGTACGCAATCGCATTATTCCCGTCCACCACCAGCACAAATTTCTGGTTCAGGTCCGTCCCCACCGCCGCGTCGTCAATCTGGCAGCCGCGAATCGTTTCGCCGCCAGACAGCTTTAACCGTGCAAACAACCCTGGCGTCAGCGAAAAGTCCTTGTTGTTGAAGACTCCGCGCGCCCGGATCGTCCCTGTCGTCGGGTTCACCTGGTTGTCAATGAAATTGACCACGCCCTTGTGCGGGAAATCCTCTTCACCCGCGAGTCCCAGATAAATTGGGCCATTCGCCTCTCCGTTTGTGCGCTTCTTTTCCGCACGCGCCAGCTTTCCATACTTCAAATACGTCTGCTCGTCGGCGTCGAAATACGCGTATACCGGATCCAGCGATACCACCGTCGTCAGCAATGTCGCCGGCCCGCCTCCTCCGCTCGTCACCAGGTTTCCTCTGGTCACTTCCGCGCGGCTCACCCGCCCCGTAATCGGCGAAACGATGTGCGTAAATTCCAGGTTCAGCTCCGCTCCGCGCAGCGAAGCCTCCACCGAAGCCACTTGCGCCTCGGCCTCCGCTCGCGCCGAATTGCGCCGGTCGTATTCCTCCACCGACATCCCATTGTTGTTGTGCAGCCGTTCGGCGCGCGCGAAATCGCTCTGGCTTCGAGCCAACTGAGCCTTCGCCCGCTCCAGTTCCGCCTTCAGGCGATCCACTTCCGCCTGAAATGGCCGCGGATCGATCGTGAAAAGCAGATCGCCCTTCTGGACGATTGCGCCTTCCTGGAAATGCACGCTATCCAGTTGCCCCGAAACGCGTGGACGAATCTCTACGTGATCCACCGCCTCCAGCCGGCCCGTAAACTCATCGGCCTCGATTACCGGCTTGCATTCGACCTTTGACACCGTCACCAGCGGTGCAGGTGGTTTCGACACCGGAGCGGACTTCGTGTCGCATCCATTAATAATTAGCGTCATCGGAGCCAGCAACGCAGCAGCAGCGATAAGTCCGCTGAACCGGAATGCTTCGCGAGGTGTGTTGACGCTCGGGTCTAGCTCGTACTTTGACCTGTACATACCCCTGGGTCTCCCTAATATTTTTCCGTTCTCACTCATCCCGCGCCGACCCGTTCATTCGATCCCGTGCCGGAGCGCGGTTCCGGCATTTCCGAAAAAAACCGATTTAATTTGGATGCAGGGGGCTGAGAGTTAGATACTTGTCTAACTGACAGTTTTTGGCGGCCCGGTTGGAGCATCGCCCTTTCAGGCAATCATTTTATTTCTGCGCCGTACTCAAAATTTGCGTTCAGCAGGCGAAACGGAATTCCACGCATGGGGGGTTGCGCAATCCGGGATCACTGGATCTGCGCGCAGCCGTTCGGTCAATATTTTTGTGAGTCCGTCTGCCGGCTTTCAGCGTGCTATTTGCTCGGCTGACATGGCGGGAACGCTTCGTTCGGGGTCGCGCTTCTTCTCTTTCAGCAGGCCGCTGGCGCGAATCATCTCTACGGCGTCGTAACGGTTCGTCGCTTCCACTTGCCTCATGACCCGGCGAAGATGATTCTTCACCGTAAATTGGGACAAATTAAGGCTCGACGCAATCTCTTTGTTCGAAAGCCCGTCGGCGACCAGGTTCATCAGTTGGACTTGCCGGAACGTCAGTTTGCTGCTGTTCGACGCCGCCGCTCGCGCGCACTGAAGGTTCCTCCGCTCGTCGCTCCAGACGTGCTCAATCAACGCCATGCATAAGTTGGGAGGACAAATCGCCTCGCCCTGCCCCACCCTGCGGATTGCAGTCACGATCTCCAAAGCAGACGCATCTTTCAGCACATAACCCCGTGCCCCCAGATGAATCCCTTTCAGGAAGACCTCCGAATCGTCCTCCATCCCGATGAGGATGATCTTGAGTTGGGAGTTCTCGTCGTGCAGCTTGCGCAGAAGCAGCGAATTGCTGTTAATGGGCGAGAAATCCGTCAGGAGAATATCGCATTCGGACTCCACAATCTGACCGGCAATGTTTTCGGAATTTGCGGCGACCCCGGCTACGCGGATTCCCGTTTGCTTTCTGAGGAGGCGTGCCAGGGTATCCCGGAGCAACCGGTTTTCCGTGGCAACAAACACTTTTGGCTCGGCGGGTTTATAGGAGGTTGTTGGGACAGTCATACACCTAGTCTCCCTATAAGAATTGAGTCAGGTCTAGCCACTCGTCATGCAACTTACGGCCCCTAGTAACCAGTGGCCAATGCTACTCTAGTGTCACCCTTTAGAGGTGTCAACACTTGTTCTAGTTTTGGATACCGAACGACAGTGGAGAGTCGCCTTTATTAGTGTTTAAATGGGACTTTTCCACAGATTCGGCTAAATTCGCGTAAATTTTCATCGATTCTTAACCAAAATCCTGTGTCCGGCGCTAAAACCCTTGGTTCTTCGATACACTTTCGCCCCAACCATCACTAGTCCTCTCCTTAGTCCTCATGGCCCGGAAAGGACTAGTTTCTGTTAGTCCATTTCTGTCCTCGCACGGCACAATAGGGCCCGGCTGTTCTCCATCTTTCCCTGTGGCTCTCTTTTGATTCCACGTTGAACCTAGGCAAATTCTTCATTCCGCTGATACTTACTGACCAAGACTGGTTAGCCTAGTGAGGGCAAAATGGTCAGAACGTTCAGGGTCTTGGTTGCGAACAAACCCAAACTGATGCGGGAATTGCTTCTCGAGTCGCTCGCAGAGCAACCGTGGATCGAGATCGTTGGCGAAGTAGCCGACGAAGCGGACATCCACGAGCACGTCCAAAAGTCCTCTCCCGATCTCCTCGTCGTAACGGCCGAGGAGCACGGCAAACGTCCAGATATTTGCGACTCGCTTTTTCGCCACTTCCCCGAGCTTCGCATCATTGCCGTCGCTCCCCATGAGAATCACACCGTTTGTTACTGGGCTTCCGTGGATATCCATTCGGGCGACATTGAATCCTCCGAGGAAGGTTTGCTCACCGCCGTACGCCATATGGCGGAAAGCCAGGAACCATACCGAAATGAAGCGGGAGGTTGATTTTATCATGCCGAAATTCTCATTTCGAAAAGCTCACACAATGCTTTTCCGTCAAAGCTATTTGAAAATTGCCACCGCGATGCTTGCCTGCACAGCCGGATGCCTCCTCCCCTCCCCGGCCCAGCAGCCTGACCAAAAGCGGGTTCAGGACCGTGCTCCAATCAGCCAGCGGCAGCAGCCCGGCCAATCGGAACTGGAAAACGAGAACCTTAATTACGTCGCTGCCGCGCCGGCACAAATTAAAGAGGTATTAATCAAGGATCCGGGATTGCTTGTCGAGCTGAAGCGGTGGATTGCTAAGGAAGCGAGCAGCAACGGGCAGATCGTCAGCGAAGAAGATCTCACGGATACCGCGGTATTCGACCGCCTTACCACTGACATCAAGTTTCGATCCATCGCCACCAGGTTGGTGCAGCGCTACGGCTATCTTCGCCCAAGCTTTAACCCGGATTCCCAAATTGGGAAAGAGCAGGATCTTCTCCTGAAGGAGCGCGTACGCCGGCAGATCCAGATTGAAGCCCAGGAAGACGCCGAGAATCTTAAGCCACAAAAGCCCGAGACCCGCGAAACAAAAACTGAGCCCTGCGAGTTGGAAGAAACCCAGGACTGCCCGCAGGAAACGCCGTCTCGCTCGCGGCGTACAACTTCACCCCCTGAGGACAACTTTCCTCAGAAGGACTTGCTTCCAAATTATCAGAACGATGGGCAGCCGCTGAGTGCGTCTCCGCGCATCATGCAGGCGGCTGGCGGTGCGGACGGAATTCCCTTCGGTGCATCCGGCGGCGGCATCGATTCCTTGCTGAATGTTTCCGGCGCAATGAAAATGCCGGGTGATTCGAGATCCTCCGGGATGATGCCTTCCGATCCCTTGAGCGGTGCTCTTCTTGACCAGGCGCGTGCAGCCGCGGCCCAAGGTCTGGGGAGCGGGAGTTTCCCCGACCAGTCGGCAGCAATGCCTAGCACGAAGTCCGACATGATTGGAGAAACTTATTCGCGTCGGAAGTCGAGACTCGCGTCGGACCGCACGCTGGCGCCGGGGATGCCGGTCCACCGGCCAAATCCTTATGCTGACATTCCCTCCCTATACGACCTTTACGTACAGGCGCCCCCGCAGGATCGTCCGCCGCAGCGTTTTGGCACAGAAGTTTTCCGCGACGGCCTTCGCGACCCCCGCAGCATCCCCATGGATCTGCCCGTGGGTCCGGACTATGTCGTGGGCCCTGGCGACAGCTTAACCATCGATCTTTGGGGTGGAATCTCCACCAAACTGGTGCGCGTCGTGGACCGTCAAGGGAGGGTCACTCTTCCTGAAGCCGGGCCGGTGCTGGTGAGCGGCAGGTCTCTCGGCGACGTGCAGCAAGCCGTGCAAAAAGTGGTTTCGAGCCAATATCGCAACACGTCTGCGGACGTTTCCGTGTCCCGCCTGCGAACCATCCGCATTTACGTCGTCGGTGAGGTGGAAGAACCCGGAGCGTACGACATCAGTTCGCTCTCGACCGCCATCAACGCGCTTGTGGGAGCGGGCGGAGTGACGCCTCGCGGCTCTTTGCGCACCCTGAAGCATATGCGCGGGAAAGAGGAAATCGAACAGATCGACGCATACGACCTGCTCTTGCATGGCGTTTCTCTCGACGCGATGAAACTGGAAAACGGTGACACATTGATGGTGCCGCCGGTTGGTCCGCAAGTCACTGTTACGGGTATGGTGCGGCGTCCGGCGATCTACGAATTGAACGGTGAAGAAACGGTCGAAGACGCGCTTGAACTTGCCGGGGGAATCCTCCCCGCTGCGGCTCTGCGCCACGTGGAAGTGCAACGTCTTGAAGCGCACGAAAAGCGGACGATGCTCAGCCTGGATCTCTCGCCTGAAAACGCCGCTCCCGCGCAACTCGCCTCTTTCAAGATTCAGCCAGGCGACGAAATCCACATTTTCCCGATCGCCCAGTACAACCAGGACACGATTTACCTCCAGGGTCACGTTCAGCGGCCGGGCCGCTACTCCTATCACCAGCAGATGAAGCTGACCGATCTCATCGCTTCCTACAAGGACATCCTGCCCGAACCCGCGGCCCATTATGGCGAGATTATTCGCCTGAATCCGCCGGATTTCCATCCGACTGTGGTGAGCTTCGATCTGGCTTCCGCGATGGCTGACCCTGCGGCCGCGCCTCAATTGCAACCCTTGGATACTGTTCGCATTTTCAGCCGCTTCGATTTCGAGCCGGCCCCCACCGTTTCTGTCGCCGGAGAGGTGCGATCTCCCGGCGACTATAAGACTTCCGGGCAGGCTTCCCTGCGCGACGCCGTCTTTCTGGCCGGAGGCCTGAAGCCGGATGCCGCCACGGATTCGGTCCAACTATTTCGCATCAATCCGGATGGAAGCTCAAAAATCTTTAGCGTGAACCTGGCGGCCGCGTTAAGCGGAAGCCCCACGGACAACATTTTATTGCAGCCCCGCGATCGGCTCCTCATTCATAAGAACACTTCCCGCGTCGAGCCCAGCACGATCGAGATTACCGGAGAAGTGGCAAAACCTGGCCGCTACCCCTATACCGAGAATATGCGCGCAGATGATTTGATTCGCGCGGCAGGGGGCCTGAAGCGTAGCGCTGACACGAACAACGCGGACCTGACCCGCTATGCGGCCTCGGGCGGTGCCTCGGAACATCTCCAGATATCCCTCGCTTCCCTGACCAACGGCAATGCCAGCGAGGACCTGCCGCTCCATAGCGGTGATGTCCTGGCCATTCGCCAGGTTCCCGGATGGAGTGACATCGGGGCGTCTGCAAAAGTCGACGGTGAGGTCGTGCATCCGTCCACTTACGGGATCCGGCCTGGCGAACACCTGAGTTCTGTCCTGCAGCGCGCCGGAGGATTCACAAATCAGGCGTATCCCTATGGCGCCGTGTTGATGCGCCGCGAAGTCCGCGAAATGGAAAACAGAAATCAGCAGGAACTCATCAATCGAATGAAGGTGGAAAGAGAACACCTCAAGGAACTGCCGGAGGGCACCGCGGACCAGAAAAACGGCAAGATGAACGCCCTGGCACAAACCGATGCGGCCATCACGCAGCTTTCCTCAACACCTCCCATCGGCCGGGTCGTGATTCACATCCAATCTGATGTAGCCAGGTGGAAAAACACGCCGGCGGATGTGCCCCTGCGCGACGGCGATGTGTTGATGATTCCAAAGAAGGCCACGGTGGTGACAGTAAATGGACAGGTGTTCAACCCCACGGCAATCACCGCTCAATCAGGGCGTTCCGCGAAATGGTACCTGAGCCAGGCGGGTGGACCTACCCAGATTGCCGACAAGAAAGACGTGTTTGTCATCCGCGCCGACGGATCGGTACTTTCTGCCAAGAGCGGTGGCGGCGGCTGGTTCTCGGGTGATCCGTTGAATACTCCGCTGCGGCCGGGGGACACCGTCATGGTCCCTGAAAAAACTCCGAAGATTGGTGGCGTGAATTGGACTGCGATTATGCAGACGGCTCAAGTAGCTTCTTCGGTCGCTCTTGCCGTGGCGTATATCCACCCGTAAGTGGGCCAGATGATGACAGGGAGAAAAACAATTTTGGTTTCAATGCTGGCGATGGATCTGTTGGTGGCAGGCGCCGTTATGGCCTGCCCGCAGGTTCCCGACAATCCTGAGCCGAAAGCCGAGGCCAAAAAGAGCGGGGATAAGCAGCAAGATCCGAAGACTGAATCCGAGTCCGGAAGCGCGGATGGCAATACGGATGCAGATAAGGATGCCGACAAGGATACGTCAGTGAAGATATCCCACAATTTTCGCGGACTGGGAGAGAGGTTCTTGCTCGACCAGAAGGAAATCTGGGTCAGCCCGGTTAAGCTCCGGTTCACCGACCTGGGATGGATTATCCCGTACGGTGGCGTTACCTCTACTCTCCTTCTTACTGACAGTCATGCAAGCCTTCACGTCTCGCGCGATCCAAGCACCGTGAGCCGCTGGGACAACGCCTCGAATGCCGGGATCGGCGCCATGCTGGGCAGCGCGGCCGGGATGTGGCTCTTGAGCTACCCGAAACACAACGATCACTGGCGCGAAACCGGTTTCCTCGCGGGCGAGGCGGTCCTCAACAGCCTGGCAGTAACCGAGGCGATGAAGTATTCGCTGGGCCGCCAACGCCCCAACGAGGGAAATGGGACCGGCCCATTCTTTAATGGAGGCGTTTCGTTTCCTTCGGAACATGCTTCCGCGGCATTCGCTGCCGCTGGCGTGATTGCGCATGAATATCCGGGCCCGTTGACCAGGATCGCCGTCTACGCCTTGGCGGGCTTCATTGACTATTCGAGGTTCCGCGCTCGCCAGCATTTCCCCTCGGATCTGTTTGTCGGCAGCGTCCTGGGAAACATGGTAGTTCAGAGCGTTTACAGCCGGCACCACGATCCGGAACTTGGTGGTGATGCGTGGATCTCCGCCTCGCAGTATATGCGCGAACACTGGAAGCCAGAGCCCGACAGCATGGGCTCGCCCAACGTGCCGGTCGATTCCTGGGTTTATCCCGCGATCGAACGACTCGCAGCGCAAGGCCTGGTCCGATCCGAGTTCTTAAATATCAGGCCATGGACTCGCATGGAGTGCGTGGCTTTGATGAACGAAGCGGCGGGCAACATCGACGAGAACGCGCCGCACGGAACCGAGATGGCCGGAATTGTTGCGGCGCTGCGCACGGAATTCGCAACCGAACTCCATGCCATTGAAATCGACGAAAACCAATCTTACAGGTTGGAATCGGTCTACACACGGATGACAGGAATTAGCGGAACCCCGCTGGCCGACAGCTATCACTTCGGGCAGACGATCTACAACGACGAAGGCCGGCCGTACCAGGAGGGCGTCAACAATATTACCGGCTTTTCCAGCTATGCCACCTCCGACCGCTTCGCGGTTTATTTCAGCGGGGAATATCAGCACGCGCCCGGAGCTCCGGCCTATCCCTTGGCTGTCCGGCAAGTGATCGCCAATGTGGACTTGAATCCCCTGCAGCCCGCGACTCCCGTGGCGCAAGTGGATCGCTTCACGATTCAAAATGCGTACCTGAGCACCAATCTCGACAGCTGGAACTTTTCGTTTGGGAAACAGGATCTCTGGTGGTCGCCCAACTACGGCAGTTCGTTTCTCCTCAGCAACAACGCTGAGCCGATGTACATGTTCCGACTGAGCCGGGTAAAACCATTCATCCTGCCATGGATATTCAAGTATATCGGCCCCATGAAAATTGATTTGTTCGTCGGCAGGATGAAAGGAAACCAATTTCCGGCGGATCCGATTTTCCATGGCGAGAAGATTTCCTTTAAGCCGACGAAGAATCTCGATTTTGGCTTCAGCCGCACAACGGAGTTTGGCGGAGTCGGACGCGCCATGACGTTAGGGGCCATCGTGCACAGTTACTTCTCCTATGTCAGTTCCGTGAACTACGGTCCTAACGACAATCCCGGTCACCGCGTTGGCGGCTTCGATTTTTCCTACAAGCTTCCATTCGTCAGGAACTGGCTGTCGATATACGCGGATTCGATGACCAGCGACGACCCTAGCCCGATTGATGCTCCCCGCCGCGCACCCATAGATGGGGGACTCTTTTTGGCAAAATTTCCCCGCATCCCAAAACTTGATTTGCGCGTCGAAGGAGTGTTTACGGACACGACGACCTCTCGCAGCCACGCCGGTCAGTTTTCGTATTGGGAACTTTTCTACCACGACGCCTATACGAACAATAACTTCATCATGGGCAGCTGGGTTGGACGCGAAGGAACAGGCGAGCAGGCTTGGATGAATTATTGGTTCAGCCCGAAGAGCAGTTTGCAATTCGGATATAGGCATCTGCAAGTCGACGGCGATTTTATCCCGGGGGGCGTGAAGCTCCACGACGAATTTGTGAAGGCCGATTTCTGGATTCGCGGAAACTTCAACGTGACCGCGCTTGTGCAGCATGAACAGTGGACCGCGCCTCTACTGGCGGCAACCCCCCAAACCAATTGGACCACTTCGGTTGGGCTTACGTTCCAACCCGGGAGGCTGCTCCATCCGCAAGCGACGACGTTTACCGAGGAATCGGATGGGGGCACAACGCCATGACCGAGCGCCGAATGCAAAACGACCTCGGACTTGAACAGGAGGAACGCGGCGTGTTTCTGGAGCCGTCGCCGGAGGAACTGCGCGCTTCGCGCGAACGCACCGCGTCCAACATGCGCATTCTGTGGGAGCAACGGCGATACCTGCTGCGGTGGACGCTAATCGGACTTGTCGTGAGCTTTGTGATCGCCCTCCTTATCCCTTCGCGTTACGAGGCCACCACGCAGTTGATGCCGCCAGACAACCAGTCCGGCGGTGGAGCCGCGGCATTCCTGGCAGCTGCGGCTGGTGGTCGCAGCGGAACGGGATCCGGGGCGGGAGCTGGATTGGCCGGACTGGCCGGTGATTTGCTGGGAATGAAGAATTCCGGCGCGCTGTTTGTGGGCATTCTCGCCAGCCGGACGGTGCAGGATCGCCTGATCGATGAGTTCGATCTTCGGCGCGAGTATTGGGACTCGAAAATGGAAGACGCTCGCACGGATTTGACGAAGCACACCTCGGTTACCGAAGACCGGAAAAGCGGCATCATCTTGGTTTCCGTATGGGATCACAATCCACAAAAGGCGGCGGCGATGGCCGGCGCATACGTGCAGGAGTTGAACCGGCTGGTTGCAGAGGTCAGCACTTCGGCGGCGAGGCGTGAACGTATTTTTCTGGAAGACCGGCTGCAGACCGTTAAGCAAGACCTGGACGCTTCCGCACTGAAGTTTAGCGACTTCGCCAGCAAAAACACGGCCATCGATATTCCCGCTCAGGGCAAGGCGATGATGGAAGCGGCGGCGGCTTTGCAGGGACAACTCATTTTCGCGGAATCGGAGCTCCAGGGGTTGGAAGCAATCTACACGGATCAGAACGTTCGCGTCCGGGCGCTGCGCGCGCGGGTTGCCGAGCTCCGCTCACAACTCGGAAAGCTCGGCGGCCAATCGGGAACGGGGGGAGCGCTGTCGTCGAAGAGCGATCCGTCGCTCTATCCTTCCATCCGGCAGCTGCCCGTACTCGGTGTGACCTATGCCGATTTGTACCGCAATACAAAAATCCAGGAAACGGTTTACGAACTCCTCACCCAGCAGTACGAGCTGGCGAAGGTGCAGGAAGCGAAAGAGATCCCGAGCGTCAAGGTGCTCGATGCGGCCGTTGTGCCTACCAAAAAGTCGTTTCCGCCGCGTGGCGCGTTCACGGCTGTTGGGGCCTTACTCTTTTTCCTGGGCGCGTGCGCGTGGATTTTCGCGAATCGTTCCTACGGGGCCATCGATCCGCAGGACCCGAGAAAGATGCTTGCGGAGGAAGTGGCGCTGACTCTGAAGGCCGGGAGTCTGTCGGCCACTGCTGGCGCCGCAGCCATGCTCAAAGGGCTTGTGGGACGGGGTTCGCAAAACGGTGAGGCTGCCGGGTCGAATGGAGCAGCCGCGGGGGCTGGGATTAATTCTGCAAATGGAGACGGGCCGGAAGATCACCTCAGTCAGGCTGCAGGAAGGGGATCCCGGTGAAGTCCGAGGTTGAAGAAAAATGGGCACGATGAACGGATCAGCGGCTAGAAGGGCCACGTTCGCTCCCCCACCTCAGTGGGAGCCCCCGTTGGAGCTCCACGCGCGAAGCTGGACCGAAGAGCACGCCCGGTCCGTGTTCCACGCGCGCAAATGGCGCACGCAAGGCGGACTCGCCCGGCAATCCGTTTACGCCATCATCGACATGCTGCTTGTGTGCGGCAGCGCGCTATTGATTTACGGTATGCGATTTGGTTTCTCCAACAGCTGGAACGCCGTCGTCGCACCGAGACAAGTAATAGGACACATATCGGTGCAAGCCTATCCTAGCTTTCTTGTGCTGTATTGTTCGTTGATTTTCCTGGGTTGCGTGAGTCAGGGGCTTTATCGGACTCCGCGCGAGTTGTCTGCGCTTGCGGAATCTCTTCGCGTAGCCAAGGCCGTGGGAGTGGCCACCGCGCTGCTCGTGCTCTTCATCTTTACTTCAGGGAACAGGGAGATCTCGAGGCTGGTCGTTGTGCTAGCAGGAGCGGCGAACATTGTGACCCTCTCCGGTTGGCGCTACGCGAAACGCAGAATCGTCTTGCATCGCGCGGAAACGGGCCAGGGGCAATCGCGGGCGCTCATCATCGGCGCGGGGAAGATGGGGCAGGCGTTTGCCAGTTGGCTTCAGCACAACCGCCATTTGGGCTATGACTTTTGCGGATTCCTGGACCCGCATCCAAACGGCGACAAGCGCGTGCTCGGCTCCGTGAGCGAGTTCCGCAGCGTCGCTATCGCGCAATTTGTGGACGAGGTGTTCGTAACGCTGCCCGCGGACGGCCCGATGATCAAGCAACTATTTCTGGAGGCGCGCGATTTGCGGCTTGATCTGCACGTTCTGCCGGATTTGTACGACGGGCTGGCGTGGCGCGCGCCGCTGCACATGATTGGCGGATTCCCGATTCTGGAGCTCCACCGGGAGCCGATCCCGACGACAGGGCTGGCGATTAAGCGGGTGATCGACTTCCTGGCGTCGTCGCTAGGATTGATGCTGGTATCGCCCTTGCTGGCGGTGGCTGCCCTCTGGATTCGGCTGGACTCGAAGGGGCCGGCGATCTATCGGGCGCCCCGCGTGGGCAAGAAGGGCAAGCAGTTCCTGTGTTACAAGCTGCGGACCATGTGCGTTACCGCGGACGTGGAGAAGGAGCTGCTGCGCAGGGAGAATGAGCGGAAGGGGCCGTTCTTCAAGATGGAAGAGGACCCGCGAGTGACGCGCTGCGGGCGTTGGCTGCGTAAATTAAGTATTGATGAATTGCCGCAACTCCTGAACGTGCTGCGGGGAGAGATGAGCCTGGTTGGGCCGCGGCCGCATCCGGTGGACGATTACGAGCAGTACACACTGGAGCATTTGCGGAGGCTGGACGTGAAGCCGGGGATGACGGGTTTGTGGCAGGTGACGGCGCGGCGGGATCCGTCGTTCGAGACGAATATGAAATTGGATTTGGAGTACATCGAAAACTGGAGTTTAGGGTTGGATATGAAGATTTTGCTGAAGACGGTGCCGGCGGTGGTGAAGGCGGACGGGGTATGAAGGGGCTTGCGACTTGGTTACTCCCCCCTCCCCCCTGTTTTTTGAAAGTGATAGATATCAGGGGGTTTAGGCGGGCTGTAAGTTGTTTAGAATCTATCAGTTTTAAAACTGATAGATTCTAAAGGGGTTAATGACTAGGCACAGGGCCTTGCATGTGGAGGTGACTTTCCATGCAAAGCCCGATATAGTAACGCATTTGGATGGGTAATGTCAAGGATACTGTAAAGGGTGGTAACTGGTAGCGAATCGTATGGCTACGGAACAACAAGTCGTGTACGGGGTGCCCGAGGCCGCGGTTAAGCCTCCTGCCGCGTCAGCCGACGCGTCTGCGCCTTTGCAGCTTACGTCAGAGCGGTTGCGAGTCTGGGGAGCGCGAGCGGTATTTTCGCTGTTGGATCAGGGGCTCTTTTCCGGGGCGGGCTTCCTGGTCAACTTGCTGCTGGCGCGCTGGCTGGCTCCGGATTCGTATGGAGCCTTTGCCGTGGCCTTCGCGGGCTTCCTGTTTATTTCGGGCTTCCACAATGTACTGCTGCTGGAGCCGCTGACGGTCATGGGCCCCGGACGGCATTCTGAGAATTTACCCGCTTATTTCCGAGCCCAGTTGCTGATTCACTTCATACTTGTCGGGGGACTGGCGATAGCTGGATTGCTCGGCGGAGTTGTCACGTGGCTCGCAAGGCTCGACTCGCCGTTGGTGGGAGCGATATTCGGCACAGCGTTGATGTTGCCCCTGCTGCTTTTGCTCTGGCTGGTGCGGCGGATGTGCTACGCGTTGCACCGGCCCGGACTCGCTGTCGCGGGCACGGGGAGCTATCTTGTTTGTATAATCGCCGGGCTTGCCGCCTTGCGCCACTTCGGATGGGCCACGCCTTTTCTCTCATTTCTTCTTATGGGTACCGCAAGCTTCGTCGCGTCCGGCATCCTTCTGGCTCGCATCGGCTTCTTTCGCGGTCCAAAGAAACCCGGCGACATTTCCTGGAGGGCCGCCCTCCGCGAAAACTGGACGTATGGCCGCTGGCTGGTTGGCAGCGCCGTTCTGTATTCCTTATCCAGTCAGGTCCAGATATTTTTCGTTTCTGCGTTACTCGGTCTCGGTGCGGGGGGTGTTCTTCGCGCTATGCAATTACCCTCGCTTCTTATGACTCAAGTAATCACAGCTACCGGTTTGCTCTTTCTCCCAATCCTTTCGCGAGATTTCGGCAACGGTTTAATTCTGCGCATGCGGCATAAAGCTGCGTTGCTTAACACTGGATTGTGTGTGATCGCCGCGATTTTCGCGGGGGTGCTGTTCTTAAGCTCGCCCTGGGCAGAGCAGTTGCTGTTTCACGGAAAATATTCTGATTATTCCCGGCTGATGCCCCTGCTGGCGCTGGTGCCCGTCGCGAGCGCGGCCTCAACCGGCTATTCGATGGCGCTCCGCGCTTCCGCAAGGCCGCATTTTGATTTGCTTTCAAACATTATCGCCGCGCCGGTTTCGGTGCTTTCAGCCATTCTCTTCGTCCGTTGGTGGGGAATCTCCGGAGCGGCTGCCAGCATGGTTCTGGGGTTCGGTGTCTCTAGCGTTGTAACGATCATGTGTTTCCGTGGCACCAAGTGGAAAGACTAATGACACAGTTCTTCAACACGCTGCAGCAAATCAAAAGTTCCGAGAGCGTGGGGATGGTGCGCGGCGTGTACCGCCATCTCCAGTGGCAGTTCCGGAGACAATTCAATGGATTCCCCTGCGAACTTAAGGTGGGAAATTCAACCCTATATGTCGAGCGCCCGAATGGCGTGGCGGCACTAGTAAATGCCATGGGCGAGTACGATTTTAACAATATGAGCCTGCTGCGCCTGCTTTTGTCACAAGGGAAAGCAACATTTTTCGATATTGGGGCAAACATCGGCACTTACACGCTTATTGCTTCCGAAGCTGCCCACGCCACGGTGGTGAGCTTCGAGCCCCATCCGAAGACGTTCGCGCGATTACGAGAAAACGTGCAGCGAAATGTGCGTGAAAATGTTCTGAGTTTGAATCTTGCCCTTTCTTCGGAAGAGGGTGAGGTGCGGCTGACGGACGTTTCTGAGTCATCGATCAATCGGGTCGTGTCCGCGGAAGAAAATAGTGTGGGAGTAATTCGTGTGCCTTGCCGACGAGTTGACACGATTTGCCGTGAACTAAACCTGACCCCGGACTTCGTGAAGATTGATGTGGAGGGATTCGAGGACGCGGTTCTCAAGGGATTTGGTGGGTATGCGGGCACAGCGAAGTTAATTTTCATCGAGGGTGGAGAAAGGCAAGAGGTTCAAGGTTGGATGGAGAATTCGGGGTATACGGGCCCCTGGTATTCCGTTTTCAAGGGGAGGTTTTTTTCTGCGAAGAAACAGCGAAGGGCTGAAGATCCGGTGTTCATCCACAATAGATTTCTCTCAGAGTTGAGGGGTCTGGGTTTTGAGATTCCAAGGACCAGCTAGCATGCTCGAGCTCACATATCCATTCACGCTAGCCCTTTTTTGGATTCTTGCATGTGGCGTTGTGTTTCTTCCAGTCCGTTGGGCTCTGTTTTGTTTGATTCTCGCCGCCCACGTGAGTGTGATCGAGCCGGGGTTCTGGGCTACCGAGTCGGTTAGCTGGTCAAATGCCGTGGAAGGTCTAGCGCTGCCGACGGTTCTACTTTTTCGGATTACGAGATTTCGCATGCCCGGGGTTAAGTGGGCTTTCTCCGCCGAGGTGTGGATGGCCCTTGTTATTTACGCGACCGTGTCGATCATTTGGAGCCCATACAAGTTATCGGGCTTGAAGATGGTCGCATACCTCCTGGGGTGGTTCGTGTGGTTCTTGGTTATGGACTTCGCATGGCAGCGCGGTGTCTTGGATGGGTACCTTGTAATTGCAGCCCTGTGGGCGGCGGTTATGCTGGCCTGTTTTCAAACATACCTGCTGGGTGACCCCGAAGAGGCAGAGACTCTGCAATTCACATCATTTACTGCAGCGGCTCCTTTCGCCACATTTCTTCTCTCATGTCTCGCGTTTCTTCTATTCCAGCGGTATAAGTCGGGGCTACGCCTACCCTCGATCATAGCGTGCCTTGCGGGCGTGATCCTTACAGCGGATCGCACTGCTCTCATTGGCCTCGGTTTTCTTGTGATTGTGTGGTTTCTCCATTGGAGAGGTGCCATGGGTAAAGGCTCCGGCTTCCGCCTTACGCCGATTGTGCCCGTCCTTCTCGTTTTCGTGGTCGTTTTCCTCGGCTTTCGGGCGGTCATGGCCCAGGCCGCGCCGGATAGTCGTCTGAATGAGCTTCTGCAACTGGGTACCCGACAGGTGTCGAGCGTCGAAGAGATAGGCACCGCTGCTGGGCGGCTCGAATTGTATGAGCGAACGTGGTCGGAACTTTCTGGCCGGTCACCCCGGGAGCTGTTGTTCGGGTCAGGTACGAGCAGTGGAGGGGACCTCGCCTCACAGTGGGAGAAAGATTTGGAAACTGGACTGGACCCGAATAGAACGGTTCATAACGAGCTGTTAAGGGCCGTTTATGAGTGGGGGCTAATCGGTCTCACGATGGCGATGGCGCTACTGGGTCTCCTGATTTGGGAGTCTTGGCGGGGCGCGATTCGGGAGGGCCTAACTCCTGCTTTCGCGATTCTGGCCCTCATTCCGACGATTCTGGCACTTCTCCTCACAGGTAACCCGCTCGCTGGACCCGGCTCAGCGGCGGGTGTTGGCTTGCTTCTGATTTTGACGTATGGGCTTTCGAGGAGAACCCCGGGAGTGCGCGCGGCGTGAAGTCAAGTGGTGTGAGGATGTTGAATGGCAACGATTGAAAAGGAGTCGGGTACGGAACGGGCGGAGCCGCTCCGACCTGACGTCCGGCCATGCGCATTTCGGGTTGTGCTGCTTAGGAACTTTCTTGGGCCGTATGAGCTCCCTTGGTTGCAGGCATTGCGGCGCCGGGTTGCGGAATTATCGATAGTGGCGTCGAGAGACACCCACGACTTATTGCCTTGGGCGATGGAGGACGGTGGTTTGAAAGTTGAAGTGCAAGATCGCTTCGCTCTCTTGGAAAAACAGGCGCATCCGGGAGGATTCACCGACGGCACAAAAATCCAGCTCCCCTATGGAACACTCAAGCACCTTCGCCGGCTCCGTCCCGATGTGATCATCTCGTCGGAGCTCGGAGCTAGGACCCTCCAGGCACTAAGCTATACATATTGGAAAAAGGGGACGGCCTTAGTTGCTTACGCCGCCGTATCTGAGCGAACTGAGACGGGACGCGGCATAGCTCGGCGGCTCATTCGACGTTTTCTGCTTAAACGTGTTTCCGCGGTCATTACTCCGGGTTCCAGTGGTGCGCGGTACTTAGAGAGGTTGGGAGCTAGGAGCGAGCGGATTTTTATTGTGCCCCGCACGACCGATATGCGGCCTTTCCTCAATCTCCCTCTGCAGAGAGGCGAGGACGGAGCCCTGCGATTATTCTTTCCCGGCCAACAGATTCAGCGAAAAGGGTTGTTACCATTCCTGGATATACTCTGTCGGTGGGCTGGAAATCATCCGGAGCGCCGCGTTGAGTTTTGGTTGCTGGGCAATGGCCCGGAGAGATCAGCGCTCGAGACTCACCCAAAGCCTCCGAATCTCACTGTGACTTTCTTCGACGGGGTGCCTTACGACCAACTGCCGTGCTTTTTCGAACAAGCCGGGATCTTGGCCTTCCCAACGCTGGCCGATGAGTGGGGATTGGTCGTAAATGAGGCACTAGCGAGTGGAATGCCCGTGTTGGGAAGTGTCCACAGCCAGGCGGTCACTGAAATGGTCAAAGACGGCGTGAATGGCTGGACGTTTCCGGCGGATAGGCCACATGAAATGTACAGCGCGATTGATCGTGCGTTGACTACTACCAGCGAGCGCTTGATGACGATGCGCACGGCAGCCCGGCGAAGCGTGGAGTTACTTACGCCGGAATTCGCTGCGGATCGTGTCCTACAAGCAGTACAGTTCGCGCTCGGCGTGGGCACGGATGGCCGCTGTTTGAATTCTTAAGGAGGACAAGATGTTTCCGCTGAGGAGTGACGCAATACTGAAGTGGGTGAAGGGCCCCGAGGTTTTGGACGTCGGGTGTACGGGGCACTTTGTGAATATTGGGTCACCGCAGTGGCTCCACGGGAGGTTGCGCGAGAAATTTCCCTCGGTGTCCGGGATCGATATCTCGGAAGCAAACGCGGCGATTTTGAGAGAGCGAGGGTTTGACAAGATCTATGTGCAGAGCGCGGAGACGTTTCAGCTTTCCGATAGATTTGACACCATTGTGGCCGGCGAACTGATCGAGCACCTGGCGAACCCCGGACTTTTCCTGCAACAGGCGCGGGCACATCTAAAACCAGGCGGAAGGCTGGTGCTGACGACGCCCAATGCGTTCTCGCTTCTTTTCATCTCATACGCGCTGTTTAAGTACCCGAAGACTTGCGAAAACCTTCAACACACATGCTGGTTCTGTCCCCAGACAATAAAGGAATTGGTGGAGCGGAGCGGATTCAAGATTGAGCACTTCGAGCTCTTTGACGACTATAGTCCCAACAGTTCCTCGCGGCGCTACCGACTGTTCGTGACGCTTCGGAGAGGATTTGGATTCCTGCTCCCCAAACTTCTTGCGAAAAGCGGGATGTTCCTGGTGCTAGCTCCCGATCCCGATTCGGCAACGGAGAATGATTACCAAGCAAGGGATAGTGCGAAGGAAGCATTTGAGCCATCGCCGGAGCGCGCGGTTAGCGCCGACTAGGAACAAACATGAGTCTCGCTCGCTCAAAAACTTTGAGGTTGCTGTCCGTTCTCGCGAGCGATCCCGGAGAGTTTCTCGAGCGCTCCTTGATGATCGCGGGCGTCAAGCTGTCGTTCGGTAAGGACAAAAAACCGTCCTACGCCGCCGAGGATTGGAAGACGGCCGTGGAGCAACTCAGTGAGTTTTCGAGGCAGGACTTGCAACTGACACTGGATGAGCCGGAATTAGCCGGACTGACCTCTCGGCTGCGGGGGCAGATGGAATCGCTGCCGCCGGAAGCACCGTTCGGGGTATTCCACAACGGGGATAGGGTTTTGGCGCAACTCTGTTATGCGGTCGCGCGATTGATGAAGCCGAAAACGGTGGTGGAAACAGGTGTGTGTTATGGGGTGACCTCTGCCCACCTGCTGACTGCATTGGAGGGGAATGGTAGCGGACGCTTGTACAGCATCGATCTGCCGCCACTCGGAAAGAACAACAGCGACTACGTGGGGTGGTTGGTTCCTGAGGAACTGCGAAAGCGGTGGACGCTGCGAAGGGGCACTTCCCGGAAACTGCTGGGTCCCGTGCTCAAAGAGTTGGGGCCTGTCGACGTGTTTGTTCACGACAGTTTGCACACGTACAAGAACATGAGGATGGAATTCGAGATGGTCTGGCCCCAGTTAACGGGCGGAGGCGTGCTGATCGCCGACGACATCGAGGGGAACAAGGCCTTTCAGGAGTTCGCTGAGCGCAGCGACGTTGCTTTCCACGCTGCCATCCGAGAAGTTGGAAAGAATTCGCTGGCGGGCATTCTGATAAAGGCTGCGTGAAATATCGAATCGTTTGTGAGAGTGCTCGATGGTGATTCTGTTCGTCCATAACTACTATCAGAGGGAAGGCGGGGAAGACGCTGGCGTGCGGCAGGAGCGCGACCTGTTGGCCGCGGCGGGCCACCGGATTGTGGAGTACTCGCGGTGCAGCGGGGAGATTGCGTTGAATGGAATCAGCAGCCGGATCAAGCTGGCGGCGGGAGCGCTCTGGTCGAAGCGGACTTATACGGAGTTGAGTTCCCTGCTGGCCAAAGAGCGGCCTGAAGTTGCTTTCATTCACAACACGGTGCCGCTGATTTCTCCTTCTGCCTATTTTGCGTGCGCGGAAGCGGGGGTTCCGGTGGTGCAGACGCTGCACAATTACCGGTTCCTTTGCCCGGCAGGCACGTTTCTGCGGGATGGGAAAGTTTGCGAAGAGTGCGTCACATCTTCCCTCTTTCACAGTGTCCGGCACGGCTGCTATCAGGAATCGGCGGCTGCCTCCGCGACGCTCTCGCTGATGCTTACAAGCCAGCGCATGCTTGGAACCTGGCAGGAAAAAGTGGCTTGCTACATCGCGCGGACAGAGTTTGCGCGAAAGAAATTTATCGAGGGAGGGCTGCCGGCGGAACGTATTGTGGTGAAACCGTGTTTCGTGAGTCCCGACCCCGGCCCGCGCACGGGATCAGGGGATACGGTTTTGTTTCTGGGGCGACTGGTGCCCGAAAAGGGGCTGCGCACGCTGATTGCCGCGTGGGAACGGTTAGATGGCAGCGTACCCCTGCGAATCGCGGGAGATGGGCCGCTGCGGGGTGAACTGGAAGCGGAAATTGGGCGGCGACGAATTGCTGGGATCAAGGTGCTCGGCCGAGTGCCCGACGCGGAGTTGCTGGCCGAGTTGAGGAGGGCGCGGTTTCTGGTGTTCCCCAGTGAGTGGTACGAGGGGCTTCCGCTGACGATCGCGGAAGCCTTTGCGTGCGGCGTGCCCGTTGTCGCTTCGCGAATCGGGTCGATGGTCGAACTGGTGGAGAACGGCCGGACCGGGCTGCACTTTACGCCAGGCGATCCCGCGGATTTGGCTGCGAAGGTCGACTGGGCGTGGACGCATCCTAATGAAATGGAAGAGATGGGTCGGGCGGCGCGCCAAGAGTACGAAACGAAATACACGGCCCGACAAAATTACGAGGCGCTCGTGCGAATTTATGAGACTGCTTCGGCTTCCAAGAACCTCACTCAATAAGGCAAGGCCCGACTGATGATTCGAAGCGGCAAAAGGAATGTGCTCGGGGTCTTGATCGACGTGACCGATTATGAGGCGGCGGTTGAGGACATCCTTGAGGCGGCACGGGGCAGGAAGGCGTTTGGGGTGACGGCGCTGGCGGTGCACGGGTTGATGACGGGGGTGCTGGATGCCGAACAGCGATTCCGGCTGAACGCGCTGGACCTGGTGGTGCCGGACGGGCAGCCGGTGCGTTGGGCGCTGAATTGGATTTACGGAGCGGGGCTGCGGGACCGAGTGTACGGCCCGAATCTGACGCTGGAGGTGTGCAAGAGAGCGGAGGAAGAAGGGCTGAGCGTTTTTTTTTATGGGGGCACGGCGGAAATCCTGGGGCAACTTGAGCGAAACCTGATGAAGAGGTTTCCGCGGCTGCGGGTGGCCGGGACGATGAGCTCGAAATTCCGGTGTTTGACGGTTGCGGAAAAAGACCGCGTGGTGGAGGAAATTCGAGGCTCCGGGGCGTCGATTGTTTTTGTTGGGTTGGGCTGCCCTCGGCAGGAAATATGGGCGTACGAATTTCGAGAGTGCCTTCCCTGCCCGCTGCTGGCGGTGGGGGCTGCGTTTCCGTTTCTGGCGGGAACCGTCGAGCAGGCTCCGCGGTGGATGCAGGACCGCGGGTTGGAATGGGTGTTCCGGCTTTCGAGGGAACCACTGCGGCTTTGGAAGCGGTATTTTTTCTTGAATCCACAGTTTTTGGCGCTGCTGATGCTACAGCGGCTGGGGCTGGCCAGCTTTGGAGATCGGGGTAAGATTCCGTCCGGACAAGTGTTGCCTGGGTAGACCGCGAGTGGGAGAGTGGATGCGGGGCGCAGGGTATAGAATTTGTGCGGGAGGAATTGTGAGCGAGAACAGAGGAAAGCTGATCGTGGTGACGGGGGCGGGCGGGTTCATCGGCGGGAGCCTGGTGGCGGCGCTGCGGGCGCGGGGCCAGGAAAAGATACGCGCGGTGGACATCAAGCCGGTGGAGGAGTGGTACCAGAAATCTGAGGGCGTGGAAAACCTTGCGCTGGACCTGAACCTGCGGGAGAACTGCGAGGCGGCGGCGAAGGGCGCGTGGGAGATTTACAACCTGGCGGCGAACATGGGGGGGATGGGGTTCATCGAGAAGAATAAGGCGCTGTGCATGCTGTCGGTGCTGATCAATACGCATATGCTGCAGGCGGCGGTGAAGCACGGGGTGGAGCGGTATTTTTATTCGTCGTCGGCGTGCGTGTATAACGCGGAGAAGCAGAGGACGTTTGAGGCGCCGTCGCTGAAAGAAGAGGATGCGTACCCGGCGATGGCGGAAGATGGCTATGGCTGGGAAAAACTTTTTTCCGAGCGGATGTGCCGGCATTTTCGCGAGGATTATGGCCTGAGGACGCGGGTGGCGCGGTTTCACAATGTCTACGGACCGTGGGGCACGTGGTACGGCGGCCGCGAAAAGGCGCCGGCGGCGATTTGCAGAAAAGTGATCGAAGCAAAGGCCAAAGGAAAACCCGAAATTGAGATTTGGGGCAGCGGCGTGCAAACGCGGAGCTTCATGTACATCGATGACTGCATCAAGGGCATCGATCTGATCATGAACTCGGAGATTCTGGAGCCGATCAATCTGGGTTCCAGCGAAGCGGTGACCGTCAACCAGTTGGTGGACATTGTGGAAGAGATCGCGGGAATCAAGTTGAAGCGAAACTACGACCTGAGCGCGCCGAAAGGCGTAAACGGGCGCAATTCCGACAACACGCGAATTCAGCAACTGCTTCACTGGGAGCCGGATACAGCGCTGCGCGCGGGACTTGAGAAAACCTACCACTGGATCTACGACCAGTATCTTGCGCGGGAACGGGGCGATGCGGGCGTGGTTCGAGAGTCATTCGCCGCCTCTCATTAAAATCACGAACGATAGTAATTAGTTCCCGGCCGCTTACGCAGCGAAGAGGGGCCCACCCTTTCCAAAACCGAAAGGCCGCCCAAGAGTTTCTACTCCGTTAAGAGCGCGCCACTCGCCAAATCTCAGCCAGCAGAAAGCACACTATAGCGGCATTTACCACGAGGATTGCACGAAACCTAGTGCCGGTCAGGCGCCAGCGGGTAACAGCTAGACTCGCCGCTCCTACCACCCAAAGTATCGTGAGGCAAGACGCCGCTACTAGGGCACCGTGCCCCGCCCCGCGCTGACCGCTGTCCGAAGGAGCGGTCCTGAGCAGCACCACTGACCCAAGAAAACTGAGCAGCAGAACTATTCTCGCAACCGTCATAGCAGTTTCGATCCTTACGAACATTTCCGCCCTGCCGTTGTTTTTCAATTGTTGCCCTTCTGAGGGTTTGTCCACCCTTCCCACCAATGTCTGTTGCCCCTGTTCACTCCTGGGAAACTTTTTCCTTCGTAATCGCCCACGTTGAATCGCGTTTTCCCAGCCTTGAGCTCCGGGCCAAAAGCCCACCGATAGTCCTGCGCAGTCGCATGAGGGTGGGCACCCATTGATACATCGCTGAAAGAATTTGACAGATTATTCCCGTGATTATCGTCAAGACCCAGTACATGACTGAACTCGTGCGGTGCCAGTTGCCCCGATGTTATGCCGGAGAAATCCCACACTCCTTTGTCGTAACTCCTGCCGAAATTGTTCGGATCAATGTGATTGGTTGCGGTTCCTGAAGCATCGATCCCAATAACGTTCTGGGCTCCGGACTGGACCCCTGCCTTTTCGGAGTCCACGATTTGAACTGTGACGTTGGTTGATACATTGTAGGTCGTGCCATCCTGCGTGAACGATCCGCTCCACGCCTGGTCGACCTGCGATGTAATGGCAGATTGCGCTTGCTTCAGTTGATCTGCGGTGGTCCCGTTGACTGAGTAAATGGCAATGCTCGCAGTCACATTCACTTGGCAAGTCGTATGGTCTTGATTGCACGACGTTGTAACCGTAGGCGGGTGGCCCGGGTTTAATGATCTGGAATTTGTTGACATGGAAGACGTGGAGAGGATATCACTTCAGCAATTCCCGTGAAAGTAGAGAGAGGCGGGGTCCCCTCGATAAGAACGAAGGCATTGTCAAGGCACAAATCTCCGTTGCGGTAAATTTCTCCGCGTGTCGGACCAGAGATTGGTGTGGAGAACCGAAGCTCTGTGTCTCTCACGGGGAATCATTTCTGCGGATCGCTCCGCCAACCATCGATTCGACCATAACTGCGGCCATGATTCTTTGTCCGAACACCCCTTTCCCAACCGGGGTGCGAGAGCGCCCAATCAAGGTTACGGACTGGCCGGCCTGCCTGCTCAGGCAGACTGGCTGTCCAGGGGCACCCGCGAGCTGCTCTCGACACGAACGATCTCCGGATACGCGGTGTTGCTTCGCAGCATCCAGTAGAGTCGAATCGCCAACTTCCTCGCCGCCGCCACCTTCGCCACTCCTTTCTCACTCTGATGGCAGCGATGCAAATACTCCTTCCGGAACTCCGGTTCGTAACGCACTACCGACTGCGCCGCTTCCACTAACAGAGTTCTCATAAACCGATTCCCCTGTTTGCTGATTGAGCGTGTTCGCTGCTTGCCGCCCGAACTGTGTTCCCGCGGAATCAGCCCCAAATAACTGCCTACTTGCTTGCCGCGCGGAAACCGATTCACATCGCCCATCGTCAGCACGAACGCCAGCGAGGTGATCGGCCCCACACCCGGATGCGTCATGAGCAATCGCGCCCGGTCATTCCGCTCCGCCACTTCTTTCACCGCTGCGTCCAGCGCGGCGATCTGTTCGTCCAGCATTTTTCTTAACCTGAGCAGGTCTTCCCGCCGTCGGCTGGCCCAGGGCGCCAGCGGCAACTCGCAGAGCACCCTCTCGCCCGCTTTACTCCACAACCTCCGTCCCTTAGTGATTCCGCGATTCATCGCCAAGTGTTGCAACTCATTCTTCACCCGCACTCGCATCTCAACCAGCTTGTGCCGATGCAGCAGCAACTGTCGCTGATCGCGTTCCTCAACACTTGGCGTCCAGATTCGCGGGAATCGGCCCTCCAGCAGCAACTTCAACAGCAGGGCCGCATCGCGGCGATCCGTTTTCTGTTGCCGCACTTCCGCAGCGCGAATCCGCGCTGCGTCGCCGATCCACAACTGGTGTCCCAGGCTGGCCATTAGTTCTGTAAACCACTGACAGTTGCCCGTCGACTCCATCCCGATCAGCGCTGCGCTTGGCAAAGTTCGGTAATACTTCTCCGCTTCGCCCTGCGCATGTTCCAACTTCCTCTCGCCCGTCTCACCCGTTAGCGTATCCATCCAACAAATCTGTTGCCAGCTGGGGTGATAATCACATCCTATAATTAGCATCGAATCAAGGTGCCGGTTTTGCACCTGGCTCTTGGGGTGGCAGTTTCTTTCTGCGGAGTTTCCGATGCCTGCCGGACTCAAACGCCTCTATGGCAAGGGCCACTTCCATTTTATTACATTCAGTTGTTATCGGCGGTTGCCTCTATTGAAAACCGGTCGGGCGCGGGACGTCTTTGTAAAAGAGCTCTCGAAGATTCGCGACGAAATGGGATTTCTTCTGAGCGGCTATGTGGTAATGCCGGAGCATGTGCATCTGCTGATCAGTGAGCCGAAGCAGGGGACGCCTTCGACGGTGCTGCAGAAATTGAAACTGCGCGTGGCGCGAAAGTTGAGCAGGCGGAGAAGGCGGCCGAGCGCGGCGCAGTTGCGATTGCCCTTGTGGAGACGGGAGAGCCTTTGCGAGCGTTCTGGCAGGCGCGATTTTAAGATTTCAATATGTACACCAGCGAGAAGAAGAAGGAAAAGTTGAATTACATGCATGAGAATCCGGTGAAGCGGGGTTTGGTGGAACACCCGAAAGACTGGAGGTGGAGCAGTTGGAGTTTTTATTACGGAGGAGATGCGGGGATGGTGAGGATGGATGTGCAGGAGTGAGAAGAGAGAACCACACCAAGAACCGGCAGCAGGAAAAGAAAAGTCAACCCCAAGACCCGGGTACCAAACACCGGAACCCGGGGCACCCCCGCCTCTTTATTTCAACTGGAATTGTTGAAGTGTTATCCGCTCACCGACTTTCCTGTCAAGAAATTCGAGATCATTAAGCCCGGGCCACCCGCCCTGGTGCAAATTGTGAGCGAATCAACCTTTTTGGGGCTCGGCTGGAAAGAACAGACTTTTCTCACGCCGTTCTAAAGAATGCGGAACTGTCATTCAGCTACGCCGCCGGCGCCTGCTTCAGAGATGCCGATTTACGCGGATGCTCGCTTTATATGTCTCAGACCGGATGGCCGCGTAACACCAAATATGCGGCAGCTGAATTTGAAGGTGCTCTGCTAGATGAGGCTAGTGATGTACCAGAGCACAAAGCCTATCGGGAAATGAAGTGGTGACGCGGTGAATGAGCCTTCCCTGTGTCGACTGATCTCAAAGGCTCGGCGATGCTGGCATAAACTTCGAAGTGACGCCGTTCAAGATGCTCGGGTGATTCGGGTTTCGGGAGTCAAGTAATGAGTGGTGGCTCGGTAAGAAGAAACCCGAACTGCCAGAAATTGTCGAGGACACGTCAGCGGCTTGCAGGGGACCTAGTAGGAAGCAAGACAGTCCTGCGTCAAGTCGCGGACGGCGCTCTACGGCGCCCAACTTGGGGTGACGTGTCATGCCTACAGCCGGTGCAGAGCACCGCGCTTTTTCTCTCGGTCGCCACGAAGGCCGGAGGACAGCGCACGAAACGTAATACAGGCCATCTAGCGGCGGCCTGTGGACGGCTCTAGGGAGCGGACGTGCCCTGAGCATGCCCGGCCTCGTGAGGAGAGGTATCTGCGGACGGGCTGCTGTGCTTCTGGTAGATGACAGTCGGCTTTACAGGTCTGGCCGTGATCATCACGTCCAGAGAGGGGAGCATTTCGACTTTGGCATTCGTCGGCTCTTCGGTCTCCGTGCCGGAGATTTCATACGTATAGGTCACCGTGAACGCGCCGGTCACGTCGGCGGCGAAGCGCCACGTCTTCAGGTTCTCAACCGTTGGCGACTCCAGCAACCGCCCCCCGGATGCTACGGCGGGTTTGGAGAGCACGTCGGTTTGAACCATTAGTCCGTCTTTTACAGTCACTCGCACGACCACCTTGCCGGTTACATGGGCGGCCTTGGCGATTGGCGGGTACATCGGCAGCGCCGATCCCTGAAGGATCGGCACTGCCGGAGTTGCCGGGTTCGGAGCCGTTTGCCCGGATGCGGAGACTGCCAGCAAGACGGCACCCAAGAGACCGGCGAGATGGAGTTCCTTGCGCATAGTGTTTGCCTCCGTCGCTTAGTGAGGAACCGATGGAACCGCGAAGCCAACAGAGACACCGTTGTCCTTGTTCTGCGCACCGTAAGCATTAGCCGCACGAGCCACATGTGCGTCCTTGGAATTGCGGAGACCGGCCAGCGTCTTCTCAAGAGCTTGGTCCTTTTTAGAGGAACAGTCTTTGCTGTCCGTGCATGTGTAGAGGCCAGTCGGATCGGTGTTCGTCAGCGGGTTGTTAAGAACGTAGGAATAACGATTCAGGGACTGAGGGTTCGTCAGATCGCCGCCCAGCGGATCGGGGCTCATGAAGCGGCCCATGTTGGAGGAATCGTACCTAGCCCCAAAGTTATCAAGTCCGCTCTCGGAATCGCGTTCTTTGCCGGTGAAGTGAAGAGGGCTGAAGGATAGACCAGGATCGGTCTCGTTGCAGATGAGGTTGTCGCCGAAGGGGAGGCTGGCGCAGGTCTCGCTGCCAGTGTAGCCGTAGGTGTGGCGCACACGCTCGGTTCCCAGCCAGTCGGCGTGACTGAAGGTAAGACCGCCGTCATAGGTTGCCAAGTGGCGGCCACCGGCGTAGACCTCGTCCTTGCAGTTATTAGTGCCGTCCGAGGGGAAAAGGTTCACGGCGCGTTCTCAGAGATCATAAAGATATTTAGTTCGATAACCGCGTTTACCAAGAGCAACACCAAAATCCGAACCTTTAGCTGCCTAGCATGCTGCTCAGTTCATTGACGGTACAGATTACAGAGCGGCGGAAAGTGAGACATGTAGACAAATTTGTCGGGAGTGTCCCAGTACAGCAAAAAGAGTCGAACCGCAGCCCCTTCGGCAATGCGTCAATTCTACTGAACTGTGAGATTCAGTGCCGCAGAGTTTCCGCCGCCAGGAGCGGGATTTGCAACGGTAATCGCAAGAAGGCCTGGTTTCGCTAAATCGGCCGCAGGAACGTCCGCAATGAGTTCTGTGACGCTGATGTAAACGGTTTCTCGAACCGTCCCGTTCAGGCTAACGGCAGCACCGCGAACGAAATTGGAACCATTGATCTGCAACCGTAGATTTGGCCCTCCGGCTGAAACGATGGCCGGCGACAAGGAATTTATACTGGGCACGGGATTTGGCAAGGCCGGTTGCGGAAGGACGAACGAAGCGCTCTGGACCGAATACAGATGCGTCTGGCCGAACAAGCCAGCTTCCCCTTGAAACGCAATGCCATCCTGTCCCCAGCGCAAAAGACGCGGCAACACCATGACTGAGCCGAACGGTCCCGGGATGTTGAGCGAGGCTACAGGCTGGTAATGAGACGGGTCGAACGCGTACGCGCTCGAATTCACAAACCCAAAAAAAGTGTAACTCCCGCCAAAAATTCGTCCGAGAGTTTCGTCGGCCTGGACGCTGATAATTGTGTCGGGATTTTGGCCCGCGAGCGAGCCAATGATATTCAACGAATTCGTGTCGATCACCTGGCCATCGGGAGTAATGACCTCTCCGAATCCGGTCGTGAGGCCAAGGGCAGAGAGCGGCGGCGCTGCCCCGGTCCCGGAGGCATCCAGGGTCACTCCATTCGCATCGACTGCCAAGCGATATATGTTGGAGCCGGGTTCCCCAAGCGAGTTCATAAACAAAGTGGAATCCGATCCAAAGGCAATTATTCCGTTCGTGGCGGTGAAGGTAACGGGCCGCGGTACTCCGTCATCGTAAATCCCTGTTGCACCGTTGCAAGCCGCGGCGATGGTGTGAGGGTGTTCAGGCATTACCGCCAAGCTGAAAGCAAAGGAGCAGGCAGGGGCGAACTGCGAGTCGATGGCCTGTGTTGCAACATTGAAACGGGCGATCAGCGGCTGAGAGTTAAGGCCAATATAGATAAATTGCCCGTCATCGGACTCCGCCAATACCCCCGGGTTCGCCGGCAAAGGTATTGGAGTGCCTTGCGCGCCCGTCGCCGGGTCGACGGTCAGCAAAGTTGGTCCGGCCCCATTGTAATCCGACATAGCCAGGTACAGCTTCCGCGTGAATGGCTCGTAGACCATGTCATTGGCAAACGGAAGCGGCAAATAAACGGGGAAGAGCGTTTCGGTAGAGCTGCCGCCGCCCGGTGCCGGATTGGAAACAACGATGTGCCCTGTCCCCAGATTGGCAAGTAATGTCGGCGGAATCGTCACCATAAGCTGAAGCGGACTAACGTAGCTGGTGGCCAGTTCAGTTCCATTCCACGAGGCCAACGAATCGATGGTGAAGTTGAGGCCAGAAACAGACACGGTTAGGCCATCGGTGCCGGCCGCGGCGCTCTCCGGCGAGATCGAGAACACCGAGGGAATCGGATTGTTGTTCCTGACATTTAAGATGTGCTGGTTCGATACGCCACCAGCGGGCGCAGGGTTCATTACGGTGATTGCATTTGGTCCCTTTGAGGTAGGTGCGAACAGGGTTGCGTGGAGATGTTGACTATCGTCAAAAAACGTAGCTACCGGAGAACCGTTTGACGCAATCATGGAGCCGGGTACAAACCCTCGACCCGTAACTGATAGCGTGAAACTCGGTGTATTTGCTTGAACGGTGGTTGGCGAAACAGCGAGAAGTTGCGGCGCGGGATTGCCACCGACTGTGAAGCTAAGTGGAGCTGAGGAACCTCCACCGGGGGCCGGAGAGCTAACGGTAATTGCCGCGAGCTGACCGGCAGCAACGTCGGAAGCGCTAATTGTCGCTTGAAGCTCACTGCCACTGATGAAAGTGGTAGATCGCGGCGAGGCATTCCAATTCACGGTCGAGCCGGACAGAAAATTCGAACCTTGGACGTCAAGAACGAAAGCGGCACCACCGGCCGCAACGCCCACGGGAGAAAGCGCATTCGCAATGGGCTGAGGATTGCCACTTGGAACCAACAGTTTGCTGTGGACTATATAGACTTGCCCACCCGTATCGCGAAACGCGAGGCCAGCCTCTCCCCATCGTACAAGGCTACCGATAATCGGCAGGTCGAAATTCACAAAACTCGGAAAAGCGATGCCGGTGAGCGGGAAACTCGCCAGCGGCTGAAAGGATGTCTGATCATATGCGGTCAGAAAGATGTTCAGGCTGAAGTCTTGCGACAACAGGGAAGTGACTCCGGAAATGGGATCTGGCGCAACGGAGTCGAACTGGGCTGCTCCGGCCGGAAGTGAAAAGGATCCGAGCAACGCTTCGGTGTTCGCGTCAACGACGTTTCCGTTACACCCATACAATCGACCGCTACTGTAGATGATGCAAGGGTTCAACGACGAAAAAGGACCTCCCATTGAGGAGATTAACGAGACTCCCGATGGGCTGACCTGATAGCTGGACAAGGTATACCATTGGTTGTCGTACCCAAAGAGCGATGACGGTGATCCAGCAAAAGCAAGTGAACCACTATAGAAAGTTGTGGCGTTCGGCCTCTGAACGCCATCGTCAAAAACCGCCACGCCCGTTGAATCAGGACTTACCTCGACGGATCTGAGTGAAACGACAACGCTATGCGGTTGGCCGGGGATCACGGCCAGATCGCGCGCATAGTTTGGGCCTACGTATTGGCCGAAGCTTTGCGCTGGACCAAGAAAATATGTGAGGTCCGAAACCAAAGAGCTTAGATTCATCCGGGCCACGGACGGGGAGCCCGCCAGACCCGTGTAGGCGAATTGCCCGTCATCGGAGAGAGCCACGCGCCCTGGTTCGCTTCCGATAAAGAAGGCTGGACTTACAGCACCGGTCTGGGGATCAATCAATCGCAGGCTATTGCCAGAAGACCCGGCGGCCCCGGGCACGGAGGCGATCAGCTTTCCCAATTGCGGAACGTAGGCGAGATCATTCGTCTGCAAGGGGATAGTAATTGGGAAAAGTTCGGGGGCAAGCGTGCCGCCGCCGGGCGAAGGTGTGAACACAGAGAGCTCTGCCGCGCCGGGTTGCGTGAAATCACTCGCCGGGGCGATGGCGCTGATGAAGGTGTTGTCGAAGAACGTAGTGGGCAGGTTCTGTCCGTTCCAAGTCACAACGGAGGCATCAGTAAATCCGCTTCCATTGAGGAATAGGGTCGTATCGCCAGTTCCCACCGGAACCGAGAAGGGGAAAATGAAAAAGACGGCGGGAGCGGGATTCTGGCCGATGGTGAGGCTAAGCGAAGCTGAGAAACCTCCGCCTGGCGTCGGGTTAATCACAGCGATATTCGCCACGCTTGGAGCCGAAAGCAAATCGGCAGTCACGGCAGCCGTCAATTGAGTGCTGCTGACGAAGCTAGTTGCGAGCGGGCTGTAGTCCCATTGAACCATCGCGCCCGGAACAAAATTGGCGCCGTTCACGACCAAGGTAACTCCTGCAGAGCCTTGGGCAATGTTTCCACTGGGAGACAGCGAGGTCAGTTGTGGAATCGGATTACAGCTGGCGGCAACTGCATTGCACACGGGTGGCTGCGGGTGCTTTGAGTTAAGGATGCGCTGGATATCTTGGGCAGTCACACGCTTCGGAGCAGGCTTGTAATTTGCGGTTTTCGCCCCTGCTGTTGAAGGCTGAACTGTGGGACTGCCCGTCTGTTGTGGAAGAGACCAGGGTGCAGCGCTAAAACACAAAATCAGTAAGGTTATCGCTTTCGTTGGAGAGCCCACAAAGAGCCTTATTCTCATGAAATTCACTCCAGGCTTAAAGCTAGATAAATCTCAGTGGATGCGGGTTGCGTCCCCTTTTTCTTTGCCATTGCGACTTGCAGACGGCGGGTAATCAACTCGTGGGACGATGAGTAGCATGTCTTTATATAGATACGTTAAATATGTGTCAAGAGACTTTTGCTGGCAAAACCCACCGATACACTTGCCCGTGGCTCAGCTTCCAGAAGGCATGGCCTAGGTTCGGTACCCAGTTTTCCGGTTTCTGCGTTAGCCAGATGGGATGAGAAGTCGTGCCAGCTAATCGGAACAGTGACGGCTAGTACCCATTTGTCGGATTTGCGCGTCCTGGTCAAAGCCGCTTTTTTAAAGACTATACCTAGCGCTTACAAACCCTACGACCTACGAACCATTTGGCGGTTCTGATACGGAAGAAGCTCTCGAGACTGCCAAGCACTTCAGATTCGGAGACACCCAGGGCCGATATAAAACCTGGTCTGCTACTGCCGAGTGGACTTTGGCTGGTCGTCGCGCGACCTGAGAACAAGGCCCGGCGCGCAACATTTCCATCCCTCGTGATTCGCCGAGCTTTGCTGCGCGCGTCACTCACTACTTGTGCAGCGCCGACACTTCTACGTGGTGATGCTCCAAGAGCTTCCCGGTGGCGTGATCGACCGCAGCCACCGCCGTTTGATAGTTCGTCTGCGCCTGGGCCAGCGCGAACTCGGCGTTAGCCAATTTTGTTTGCGCGTCCAGTACAAAGAAAATCGTGCTTCCACCCAGTTGATATTTCCGTTGTTCTGCCTGAAGGCTCTTTCGTGCCAGGTCCTCGGAAACTCTTGCGGCCTGCAGGGACACTTTCGCTTGTTCCAGCAAATGCACCGCATTCTTCACTTCCAGTGTTACGGATTCTGCCGTGCGCGCTTCCCGATATTGGTCGGCGCGTTGTGAAACTACCGCATCCGCCAGATTGGCCTCCGCGGAGTGATTCCTGATGGGCAATTGCAACGTCAATGACGCACTATACGTAGGATATTTAAATCCAAAAAGTTGGCTCAGGCTGTCTCCCAACCCGCCGCTGGAAAGCAGCGTTGGTGGAACCGTTGAGATGTCATACGCGTTGCCTCCCAATCCTGTCGGCGAATAGAATCCGCTCAACTCCAGGTCCGGGCGCAGATTGTTGTGCGCCAGGCGAATGCTCAGGGCATCCGCTGCAAGTTGCTGCTTGGTCGCTTCCAGTTCCGGCCGGTTTGTCAAGGCCAACGAAAGCGCGGTTGCAATATCCATATCCAGGAGAGTCTCCGGCGGCTCGGCTTTGTCCGTAAGGCTCATGTCAATCGCGCTTAGAATGGGGTCGCGGTCGGCGGCAATGATCTGTCGGAACTGATCTTCAGCCTGTTTCAGAAAGTATTCCGCCTGAATCACGTTGACGCGGCGGGCCGCTACTTCAGATTCCGAGCGATAAATGTCCAGAGGAGGGAGCGCCCCCAAACTGAGTGCTTTCTTATCGCGCTCATAACTCTGCTGCGCTTCTTCATACGATTGCCTCTGTACCGCAAGGCTTTTGCCCGCTAGCACGACATTCCAGTATTGCGAAATCACCGAAAGCAAAATATCGCTAACCTCTCCTTCGAACGCGGCCCGCGACTGCCGCAAGTTTCGTTGCGCGATGTAAATCGGGGCTTTGTTGGCGAACACACCAAAGTTCTTGAACAATGGCTGCGTAACTTGAAAACTCCATGAGGTGTTGTAGAAGGGATTCAAGGTCGCAAATCCGCTATTCGTTGACGATTTGAGGTTGCCGAAGAATGTTTGGACATTTGTACCGGTGGGAAAAGTCTGCGCGTAGCCAAACTGTGTCGTTTGACTCAAAGTATTCAGCACTGCCGCGCCCTGCAGTTGGCTGGACGTCTGGGTCTTCACGCGCTGGTCCACGAAACTCGCGCTTGCCAGCGGATCGAATAGAGCCGATTGGCGATACACATTGTTCTTCGCAAAATCCACCGTGGCCTGATCCACACGAATATCGATGTTGTTGGCCATCGCCAGCCGAATGGCGTCATCGAGCGTCAACACCAGTTTCCCTTCGACGATATGGTCCTGAAATCCCTGCGGACCTGGCAATGATGCCGGTGGCGGAATCCGCGCCGGAACACCCAGGATGCGCTCGCGCAGATCGGATTGTTGTCCCCACGAAGCGGAAGAACCCGCCAGAGAGATAAGCACCACCAGCGCCAACGCTCGGACGTAGTTCATGCCTGGCCTCCACATTGCCTTGATAGCGAAGAAAACGGCGCCTACTCGTACCGGATTGCTTCCACAGGATCCAGCCGCGCCGCTTTCATTGCCGGATAGATCCCAAATGCAAGGCCAACTGAGATCGACACGATAAATGCCAGCAGGATCGAACCAACCGTAACTATCGTCGACCAACCTGCAGACCATGCGATTAATTCCGACATTGCGAATCCCAAGACGATTCCCACCAGTCCCCCGGCAAACGAAATCAAGACTGCTTCCACAACGAACTGCCGTACAATGTCCCGCTGTGTTGCCCCGACCGCCCGTCGAACGCCAATTTCCCGGGTGCGCTCAAGAATTGCCGCCAGCATGATGTTCATGATCCCAATTCCGCCGACCAGCAGCGAAATCGACGCAATGGCCACCATGACCGTGTTGAAAAGCTGTTCGGTACGTTTTTGCTCCGCCAACAGTTCTGCCGGCACAATGACGGAAAAATCTCCGGCGCTGTGATGCGAAGAGTTCAGAATACTGCGAACAATCTCTGCATTGATCGCGCTGGAATCTGTGGATCCCAGCCGGAAATACAGTGCGTCAACTTCGTCCTTCCGCCCGCTCTCGGAATCTTCCATGCGCAGCCGAACGGAATTGAGTGGCGCGTAAATTACATTATTCAGGTCTTCATTCTGCACACCACCTGTGTCTCCCTGCGCGGCCAGTTGCGGTGCCACTATTCCGACCACGTGATACCACTGCTCATTCAGCTTTATGTAATCGCCCACTGCTGTTGTGGTTCCGAACAGGCTGTCCTTGGCAGCTGCGCCCAATACGCACACGGGGGCCGCGGATTCCTCATCGAAGTCGTCGAGGAATCGCCCTTCCGTCACGCGAAGTCCCGAGATCGTCAGATACGCGGGCTGCACGCCATAAAGAATCGGCAGTTCCTGTTGTGGCTTTGGCAGAACCTTGGAAGGCTCAAAGCGCTTTCTTGGCGTGCCTTGTTCGATATCCGGCAGATTCTTCCGGATCACGTCGTAGTCTGTGAGCGTAAGGCCCGGCGACAGCCTCCGCACTTTTTGAAAGGCCTGCCAGTTTGGCGATTCCTTTGCGTACACAATCAGGTTCCGTATTCCCAGTTGCTCGATGAACGCCATCACTTTTTGTTGCGCGCCCGCGCCAATCGAGAGCATCGCCACCACCGCCGCCACGCCAAAAATCATTCCCAGCATGGTAAGCAGCGAACGCAGCTTATGATCCCGCAGGTTCGCCAATCCCATCGTGAGATCCGGCAGCCACTGTTTCACCTCCGAAGCGCGCCGGACCTCCTGCTTGATTTGGTTCTTATTCATATGCAATCATCGGGCACCCGCGGTGAGGGCGGGCCCACCACCGTTCGATTCCTTCTTCGGATTGTTCCGCTTCTCGGGATTCACCAGCGCTACTTCCTCTCCAAAACTCACTCCCTCCACCACCGCGCGACCCTCCGTGTATGCGCGCACTTTCACTTCCCGCCGTTCGAACGCACCGCGCCTCTTCATGTACACGATACTTATTCCTCCGCTTTCGAAAATTGCTTCGCGCGGAACCGACAAGACTCCAGCCATTTGACTGCCGAGGATCGTGACGCGGGTCGCGTAGCCCGGACGCAGTCGCGGGTCCGAATTTGCCAATCGCAACACTACTTCGAATGTGCGTCGGGGATTGTCGTCCCAAAATTCATGCGCTGAGGCGCCAGCAATATTTTTTACCTTGGCGGAGAACACATCGTTTGGCAAGGCGTTTACCCGCACTTCAGCTGCAGAATTGGCGCTCAGCAACGAGCGATCCGTCTCCTTTGCCTGCACCGAAACGTCCAGTTGTGATATATCGACAACCTCCGCGATCGGGCTGCCCGGACGCGCTTGATCTCCTACCCGATACTCGGGCAGCGTCATCCCATCGAAGAAAATTCCTCCCGTGGAATCGCGATTCCCGTGGACTACAATGAGCCCGTCAATTGGCGACCTCACGGTCATTTTCTGGATATTCTCCCTGGCCTGTTCAACTGCCAGCCGCGCCTTATTCTTCTTTTCCTCGCTCAGCGCGATCGACGCCTGATTGGCAGCGGCATGAGACTTGATATCCTCCATGAGTTGCGCCAGAGCGCGCTTGGCTTCATCGAGCGCCAGCAGATTCTTCTTCCCATCGATTTCGCTCACCAATTCGTTCTTACTCACATCCAGCTCCGCGCGCCGTGCCGCGAATTTATCCTTGAGCAGCGCCAATTGGTCTTGCGAAACTTGGACGGCGGCGTCTGCGCGTGACTTGGCTATCTCCTCCTCCGCTTGAGCCAGATCGCTTTGATTCTGTGCCAGGTTGTATTCCTGCTCGCTGGGGTCGAAATCCATCACCACGTCTCCGGTGTGCACGCGTGTTCCCGTGCGGGCTAGCTCGACAATCTGCAAAGTACCGCCAGCTACCGGTGGAGCGGCCAAAATTCGGGTATCCATGCTCTTCAACTCGCCGGTCGTTACCACTTTCACTTGTAAATCACCCTTCTCCACCGTCGCTGTGGGCATATCCGGTTCGCTGACGTTCGAAGGGCGTCGGCAAGAGCAACAGAATCCGATGATGAGGAGTAGTAAGCTGAACGACACTTTGTGGACGGTGACTCTCATATTCATTCGGTTTCCGCCGGCTCATGCAAGGCCACACGGTCCCCCGGGGCGAGCCCTGCTGCGATCATTGCTTCATCCGAGTTTCGGCGCGCCACCTCAATAGGGGTCAGAACGAAACGTGAGCCGTGCAAAACGTACGCCACGCTGCGGCCGGACCTACGAAATACCGCCCCTACCGGAATCACCACGGCGTTCTCCACTCGGTCCACCGCTACCCGCGCGGTTGCACTCATTCCGGATGCAAGCCGCGAATCGGAGTCTGTCAACGCAATACCCAATTCAAAATTCCGCGGAAATGGCCAACCGGCGCTGAAGTCCATCGAAGCAGTCGGGCTAATCTTGTCCACCCTTCCCTGAAGGTTCCGGTCGGGAATCGCATCCAGCCGAATCGTCACGGACTGACCGATTCGCATACGCCCGCGATCAGCTTCCTCCACGCGCCCGGCAACCCGCAGCGCCGAATTGTCAGGGAGTTCCGCCAGACCCGCCCCAGCCCACACACGGTCACCCGGTTTGAAGGGCACCGTACCAGTCGGCTCCCAGTGCGACAGCACTGTAAACGAGCCATCAATCGGTGCGTGGAGCGTTAACGCGACAATTCCTGTTTCATCCTGCTTCACCTGGAACGCCGCACGGTCTCGCAACTCGATCTTGCTGGCCAGATCAGACTTGGCGGAAGAATGGTCCGCCCCGAGCTTCGTCTCGTTCTCTTTCACTTTCTGCTCCATGTCCGACACTTTCAGGAGGGCCTTTTTGCCATCGATTTCGGAAAGAATCTCCTGTTTACTCGCATCCATCTGCGCACTCTGCACGTCGAAACGCGACGACATCACGTCTGTGAGGTCTTGTTCTTCCTTCAGCTTGGATGAAGCCGTGGATTGCTCAATCCCCGCTTCTGCAGATTTCAGCGCGGATCGATCTTGCGCCAGTTTTTGCCGCAGGGTCGATGCGTCAAATTCAACCAGCGTCTCCCCTTTTTTAACTTTTGTTCCTGTGGGCGCGATTTTCAGAATCAACAAATCACCCGCACCCGCTGGGGCCACGATCGTCGCCGAATGTACTGCCTTGATCTCACCGTGGACTTCCACGTAATCCACGAACTCCTTACGCACCGCAGGTGCCGTCGGCAAGCTGGGTGCGGAGCGGACCTTGCGTACTATGAAAAATCCCGCTGCCAGAAGCAGCACCGCGCCAGTTACGATTGCTGTCTTTCGTCTAGCTCGGAGGATGCGAAGCACCGGTGTCATTTCGGCACCTTTGACGTTGCATTGGACATGCGGCGCTTTACGATGTCGCCCTCCGCAACGCCGGAATCGAGCGCCACTTCTTCGTCGCCCCAGGCCGACACATGCACGGCTTGCTTTTCGAAATCAGTACCGGCCTGGCGAAACACGAAAGTCTTGTCACCCTCCCTTACGATCGCATCGCGTGCCACCACCAGCGCTCTTGCGCGGTCACTCAAATCGAAATCAATGGCTGCAGAAAGGTCCGGCAACAGCCGCGGATCCTCGCCTTGAATCTGAAATCGAGCCGCGAATGTTCGGATCGTGTCGCTGAATTGGCCGCCGTGCCCCAGCGGCGAAAGCTCCTGCAAGGCCCCGGGCAGCGTCAGTCCCGGGTACGCGTCCAGCCGGACTTGCGCGCGCTGCCCAATCGACAATCGCGCCAGATCCACCTGGTTCACCTCGGTTCGAACTTCCATTTTCGATGGGTCAACGACCTGAAGGATGGGAACACCCGGACGGACCGAATCGCCGAGTTGCACCGTCCGCATCCTCCCGCTGAGCCAGATCATATTGAAGACCGCGACGCCCTCCATCGGAGAGTGCACCGTCATGCGTGACGAGTTGGCTTCCGCATAGTGCATTGCTTCCTGAGCACGGTCGCGTTGCAGCTCCAGAATGTGGATGGCCGCCGCCGCCGATGTGCGCTTGTGTCCGTAGGTCTCGCGAAGCTGCTTCAGCGTGGCGTCTGCCTCCTCCAATGTTTCCTGGTTCTTTTCCACATCGATGCGCGACACGATCTCATTTTTCTGCACTTCCAGCTTCGCTCGACTCAGATCGTCTTCCGCCTGCTTTAAGGCGCTATCATCTTTGGACCTGGCAATCTCCTCTTCCGCCTTTTTCTGTGCTGCCTGGCCGGAAAGCGATACAAACGTGTTCTGCTTATCCAGGAAATCCTTCAATTGCGTCTGCGGATCAAATTCTACGAGGACGTCGTTCTTATTTACGTGTGTTCCAGACGCGATTAATTTCGTAATCACGAGAGCATTGATCTGTGCTCCTTCCAGGATCGGGGTCAACGCCACATAAGAGTGCGCCGCCTGCGTAGTTCCATTCAATCTCAGAGAGGGCGCAAAATTCTGGCTCACGACTTGCGTGGTGGTGTCTGAGTCTACGGACGACGAAGAAACGGCTGCGCGCGGCCGAAAACGCGGCAGGGTCACTAACAGCATAAGCATGAGCAACACGACGGAGAGCAACCACACAGGCAACCGCGACCGGCCGGGTGACTTGGGGGATTCCATGTTAGTTAACTCGATGCACTGGACCAATCGCTCAGTTGCTCCGGGGTTCAGCCGGGAGCCGATAAATACAGTGCGGCCCGGTGCGTATCTTGAGACGTTACCTGAATGTTAGACGCCCAGAAAGCGAAAAGGTGCCTGCTCTAGCAGTGGAAGGGGCGCGGGCGTCTCAGATTTGCAACAATAGAACTTATAGGTCAGCCGATCTTCATTCCACGATTGAATACCTATCGTCCAGAGTAAACGCCGTTATTTCCTTCGCGGCGCTCACTGTGTCTGGCCCCCGATCCTTAAAAGTAAATTACTCCCGCGCTCATCCCGAGCGCGTCAGGAGGGCCGGTTTGCCCTCCTGACAAAGACCTATCATAGAAGTCGGGTTACCGGAAACTTGGTTACCAGCCTCCACATTTCCGGTTACCGCTGCCAACTCAACCGGTCGCTGCAACACCATCTAATGCGTTGCTTCCAGAATGTTTCCCTGGAAGAACTCATCTGTCTGGCCGTACTCGGTCAAAACCTAGCCAGGGTAGTGTCCCGGCTGACAAAACCCTAGCCAGTGGTTTTAACCTTTGATTTCACTGCAAGTTGGATTCGAGCTAAGTGTTGCGTCGACCCATTGAGACCACCACTTCAAATGGACGATTTCCGCGTTTCGTTTGACCGGCGGGTGGATGTGTGCGCCTTGAAGAAGCCGTTGAGATACCTGCACTAACAAAGCAGACAGAATGGTGCCCGGGGTGGGAGTCGAACCCACATGAGGAAAAATCCCCGGAGGATTTTAAGTCCTCAGCGTCTGCCATTCCGCCACCCGGGCGCTGGCTTTACAAATTTAACGAACGCGTGCGGTTCCTGCAACACCGCCGCGCCGGCGCGGGCTTCAACCGCCGCACAATCCTGAGGAGAGGGAACTTCCGATTTCTCAGGGCGTAATCCATTAAAGCAACCGTCCTGAGCGGGCCTGACAGGCAATGACAACTTCGCCGTCGAGAACGTGTCACCTGGTTAGCGGCGATTTTTCAGGAAATGATCGGAGACGATGCCAGGAGTCTCAACCATGCGTTTTTCTTCGGCGCAAACCACCAGCCGCAGGAATTGAGCCATGCTCCAGGCCAGCGGGGTTGCGCTGCCTGTTCCGCGGCCAAACACAAAGCCGGCGCGTGTCGGCTCCGCCTGTTCCCACACCTGTTCCGGGATCATGCCGCCGTGATTTGCAAAATGCAGCATGGCGTTCAAATACGGCGTCGCATCGTGCCCGGCCGCAATTTCATATTCGCCGCGTTCTCCCGTGAAAATGGGCCAGAGACGGCCGATACCTTCGCCCTGCCACGGCCCGCCAAAATAGGTTTCGCCGTAGCCGTCGTGGCTGTAGCGATAAAACGAGGGGCCGTTCGGCGTTTCCACGCGAATCGCGCCGTCCACAATTTCCACCGAGTGCCGGATGATCGGATCGTCCGCGGGGCGAATTCCCAGGCGCACAAATTCCAGGAAGCCGGCGTCCACGACGTCGCGCTCATCCCACACTCCACCGCCATTGCGTACATCCAGTTTGAATCCGTCGTTAGGGTCGGTGTTGTTGTCGATGCGGATGTAGTAGCCCGGCTCTCCCGCGCCTTTTCCCAGGTGGCCCGTTGTCGTCACCATCCACGACTCGATGTGCGCCGCCCAGTCGTCCGCGGTCTTCAGGTAACGATCGGCATCTTGGGTCGCGCCGTTCTTCCGCGCGATATCCGAGGCGCAGACCAAGCCAGCGATTTCCGCGGCGATCGTAGAAGGCGAATACCCGCCAATCTCCTCCCATCGCTCTTGCTGCGTCACGGGGCCGTGCGAGATCACAAACTCCGCTTCCGGCCGCACGTGCTTCGTCCAGGTTTCCGCATCGGTCCGTCCCAGTTGCCATGCCAGAATCATCGGATACGACTGTTCGTCCATCTGCAATGCCTTCCAGTAAGCACGGCCGTCGAGCCAACTGTTCTGGGGGAACTTGCCATCCGGCTGCTGCTGCACCGTATATAAATACGTCAGCGCGCGGTCCGCGGCTGCGCGGTCTCCCGCGGCCATCAGCCCGGTTGCCACCTCATATAGGTCCCGCGCCCACACCAGGTGATAGCCGCCAACCTCCGCCGTGTCCGCTTTCGCCGTGAAGCCCCAGGGAATGCTCATCGAAGCAATCATTGCGCCGCGATAGGTCTTGTCCTCGTGGGCTTTCAGCACCATAGCCGCGAGTTGGAATTCGTTTTCATAGCGCGCGTCGACTTTGCGCAGGCCTTTCACATAGTCCTTCCAGCCCGCGACGTACTCATCGCTCACATCCGCAAACTTGCGCGCCAGGGATTTCTTCGCCACATCGATCGCCGCCGCCGCATCCGCTCCAAACCCCAAGACCAACGTGTAACGGCCCGCGCCGCCCAGCTTCGCCGCCTGGAAGACGTTTCCCTTCTCCGCGCGTGCGTATTTCCACGTCAATTTGTGGTGCAGCAACAGGTCCGTATAACCGTCGCTCTTTCCAGCAAACCCATTGCTCGCCTCGGAAAATCCGGGCGAACTCATAAGCGCACAGGCCACATCTTCTTTCTGCGTGACGAGAGCCCCATCCTGCGTGAACCCCGTGTCGCCATACCCGCTGTTCTTCAACGCCGGGTCGGCCAGCACATACAATTCGTAGCCCGGCGGCGCTGTGAACGCGACCTCAATCAACACCGCATCCCGCTGCGGATCGGCCGCATACGTTTTCTCAATTTTGAATTTTCCGCCGGGGTCGCTGCTGGTTTGCCGGAAGAGCAGCGCATCGCCGCTTACCCGCTCCAGGGAGTGCAGCAAATCCCTAGACTCCGGCCACGTGGCCTTGCCATCGCTCACGGCAAATTCCAGCGTGCGCAAATTCGCCGTGTCCAGGCGCGGGTAATATACCTCGGTGAGAATTCCGCGCTCCAGCGTGAACCATATGTGGGATTGCGTGGAGGTCGCGGTGCCAACCGCCTCTTTGCTACCCGCCGTCCACGTCGGCACGGCCCCCGGCGCCCCCGGGGCATCTTGCGCAGAGCCTCGAACCGCCACGAACGATACAAGCGCAACAACAGCAAGCAACCGTTTTCTGGGAAGCAAGGAAGTGCCCTCTCGTGAAGCTTTCATTTTTTAAAAATGATAAGAGGCGGAGAATTTCTCCGCCTCCATCCCGGGGTGTTCGGCTTAGAAAGTAACCCGCACGCCGACCTCGGCCTGGCGCCAACTGAAGGGTTGAATGCTGTTGATTTGGCCGAACTGGCTATTGGCATTAAAGACCAAAGTATTGCTAACAACGTTATAGTTCCCGAGATTGCTGTTGGGATTGGCGAAGTGCGGCGTATTGGTCAGGTTGTAGGCCTGAAAGCGGAGCTGCACCGTGGCTTTCTCTTTGATCGGAATGTTCTTAAATAACGAAAGGTCCATGTTGGAGAGTCCGGGACCTCGCAGCAGGTCTCTGGCGGTCGTGCCCGGCGCATTGAACACCACGGCGTTGTTGGCATAGATTGTGGCGGGCGGCGGCGCGAACGCGGACGCTGTCACGTAATGACTGATGCTTCCTGTATTAACATTTGGAGAGCCGACAAGATCGGCTCGCGTTGCCGTAGGATTGCCATTCACGGTGACGCTGAACGGCAGGCCCGCCTGCAACGTGTAAATACCGTTCAGTTGCCAACCGCCGATCGCATAGTCAACCCACCGGTTGACGTCTCCACCCCAGCGCTTGCCACGTCCAAAGGGCAGTTCGTAGAGCCCGCTGAGAACCAATCGATACGACTGATCTTGATTAGAAAGACCGCGTTCGATCGTGTAGTTGGTGTAGAGCTGCGGGAGACAAACGTCCAAATTTCCGCACGAGTCATCGAGGGTCTTGGACCAAGTGTACGAGCCAAGGAACTGCAGGCCCTTGGTAAAGCGTCGCTCGTACTGCAGTTGCAAAGAATGGTAGTCCGACTTCCCCCTGGTGTCCTGGACAGTGATGGTCCCCAGGTTCGGAAAGAGGCCATTGGCCGGGGCGGTATCGAACAACTGCTGGTTAGCGTTGTAGTTCCGTACGAGATGCGCGCCATGCGTGCCCACATAGGCGATGCTTACGGACTGGTTCACGCCAACTTCGCGCTGAACTTGCAAGTTCCATTGGGAGACCATGGGCGTCACATTGCTAGGTAGAAGCGCAATGACGCTCACGCCCGTAGGCGCGGATAGGTTCAGATTCGCGAAATTTCCGCTTGGAAGCGGCCCCGTGGCATTCGTGGCTATGAGCTGCGTTTGCGTGCAGTTCGGCTGGCAAGGTAACGAACCAGAAAGAGTGATTCGAGCGCCCTGCGTATAGGTGATTGAGTTTTCGCCGCTGAAGGGAGGATTTTGCGCCAACTGATTGCTGATTCCTCCGCGATCAATGAAATAGAAGAGGCCGTACCCACCACGTACAATAGTTTTGGCGTCACGGGTAAGCGCGTAGGCAAAGCCAAGACGCGGGCCGAAGTTGTGGTAGTCGTTTGGAATGAGGGTGCGCGGCGCGCCGTTGCTGCCAGCGACAACGAGGGCCCCGGTAACGAGGTCAAAGTTGGCTTGGCGGTTCTCGACTTCGGTAGGCCACGTAAGGACGTCATAGCGCAGACCCAAGTTGAGTGTCAGTCTTGAGGTGACACGAAAATCGTCTTGGGCGTAGAACCCGTTTTCCCAACTTCGGGTACCCACCATGCCGAAACTAGTACCATGAGAGTAGGTGTCCACGAAGCCCGCCAGAAGGTCCGAGGCTTCATAGTTGGTGTTCACGTGGTTTCCAGCGTTCCCATTGCCACTCAAGAAGAAGAAGCCTTTACCGGCGAGCGGACGAAACAGGTTGAGCTCGCGCCGGAGAATGCTCCCGCCGACTTTCACGGTGTGGCGGCCCTTGGTCCACGTCACCGTGTCGTTGTAGTTGAACCCCGTTTGCGGGACCAAATACGTTCCGAAATCTCCCGTGTACGAGATTTGCGAGCCGAACCCTCCAATAAGCGCGATACCCCCCAAGAGTGGTGTATTGCAATTCACGATTCCCAGCTGCACGCAGAGATCGACGTTGTTTTGGGGAGGCGAATATCCAAACGTGGTGCGGACAAAACCACCGCGGAATTCGTTGATGGCGGTCGGGCTCAGGGTAGTGGTCAGGCCGATGGAAGTCCCAAAGGGATGGTTGAAGTTGGTCCCAGAGCCGAAACCGGAAGGTAGAGTGCTCAGGATAGTGGTCTCGGTTTGATCGGCTTCTGCGTGACTGAAGCGCCAGAAGAGTGTGTTCTTGGCATTAAGGATGTAGTCGACACGAAGGTCGTAATCGTTCCAATTTTCGATCTGATTCATCGTGTTCTTGTAGTTGTTAATGATGGAACCGCAGTTGAGGTCTTGCGCAAGGGAACAGTTCGGCTGTGGGAAGGCATTCAGATACGCTTGACCCACCGTATTAATCCTGTTGGTGGGAATCACGTTGGGCTGCGCGCCAGTTCCCAGGAATTCCGCTCCGGTTGTTGGGTCGAGAATGGCAATCGGGTTTGAAAGGCCGGTGATGCTCTTGCCGCTCTTGGGGTCGATCGGGCAGGTGGCCGTCGTAGAAAGAGGAACGGCATTGCCGCAGAGCAATTCGGAAAAATCACCAGCCCTCATAGCATTGGTCGGAACAGTCGTGTATCCCGGACTTCCGGGTATCTTTTGGCGCAATCCTTCGTAATCGCCAAAGATGAACAGCTTGTTTTTGATAATGGGCATGCCCACGGTTCCGCCAAACTGGTTGCGGCTGAACGAGGGTGTGGGCGTGTGCGGCGAATCGAAGAAGGGCTCCGCGTTCAGCTGCTTGTTGCGGTTGAACTCGAAGGCGCTGCCATGAATGTCGTTTGTGCCCGATTTAATGGTGGTGACAACCAACGCGCCGCCCGCGCGGCCGTATTGAGCCGGTGCGACGCTGGTCTGTACGCGGAACTCATCGATCGCATCAGCTGGTGGGAAAAATACAATCGAATTGACCAGTGTCTCGTTGTTGTCGATTCCATCGAGGATGTAGTTGTCCGCTTGCGGCCGCAGACCGTTCACCGCCAGCGAAGCGCCGCCTTCTTCTCCAAATCGGAAGGTTTCGGCGTTGTTGTTCGCTCCCGTGGCTGCACCTGTAGGAAGCCCGCGACTTGCCCCGGGTACTAAAACCGCAAGCTGCGTGAAGTTTCTGCCGTTCAACGGCAACTCTGTTACCTGGCGGCTTTCAACAACATTGCCAATCGCCGAATCCTGTGAATCGATCACCGGGGATCCCGCTTCTACGGTGATCGTCTCCGTTACCTCTCCAACCGACAACTGAAAATCCGCCACGCCCAGCTGCGCCACCTGCAGTTCCAGCGTCCGCGACACTTTCTTGAAGCCCTTTTGTGCGATGTCTACGCGGTAGTGCCCCGGGGGCAGTGCTGACACCGTGTAATATCCCAACTCGCTCGTCGTCGCCGTGGAGAGGCGTCCCGTCTCCACGCTCGTTACATTCACCGCCGCCCCTGACACCGCGTTTCCCTGCGGATCAGTTACCGTCCCCTGTAACCGCGCCGTGTCGCTCTGCGCCAGGGAAACCGCCGCCGTCGAGAGGACGATCAGCAGAACCCATGCCCAATTCCGCAACTTTTTCGTCTTCATTCCATGCCCCTTTTCTTCGTTCGAAATGACTTTGTCGACACCCGAACCTGAACAGGCACCGTGCAGTGCGTTCCCCGAACGCCTCTCGACTTGCGTTGGAATGGGACCCTTAACCCTTGAATCCCGAAATTGGAAACATCCTCTTACTTACCCTTGAGATTGGCCACCAGTTACGAGAAAGTGCACCCTTTGTGTGCATCAATTTTTCAGATGCTTGCAATAGAAAGAAGTCTCACCACGTTTGATACTGTTACATGCACAAGCTGTGCCCTTGCAGTGAGTTCCACCGTTTGTTACGTTGTTACAAAAGAATTCTTCCAGGGTTACAGAGGCAACATGTCTGATAAGGAGCAGCACCTACGCCAGGTGGAGAAGGTCGCAGCCAGCTCAGTTCTCCACGGCTCAGAGTCTTTGTGTAAGCTCCTGCGTTATCTCGCGCATCACGCCATCGAACACCCCGGCACTCCCGTAAAGGAATACCAGATTGCTACGGAAGAGTTCGGCCGCCCACCGGATTTCGATCCCGCGGTCGATTCCATGGTGCGTGTTCAGGCCGGGCGCCTGCGGGGAAAACTCGCCGAATACTATTCCGGCGAAGGCTCCGGCGATTCCATCCGGATTGAACTGCCCAAAGGCACTTACACTCTCGCCTTTCACAAAAGGGACTCCCCTCCGAGATCCGATCCGCATCGTCACGCCGCCCAGGACCGTTCCAATTCCGTCCATGATCAAGTTCCTCGAGCATGGCTGCTTTCCGTGGTGGTTCTATCACTCCTCCTGGCCGGCTCGCTTCTCACCCTGTTTCTCACTCGCAAGCCAACTCCCACAGCATTTGCCGGCGATGTGAAACCCGCTCCGGCCGCCTTCCAGACTTTCTGGAAACCGTTTCTCACCGGCTCCGAAGAACCCTGGGTGGTTTTCAGCAACGCAGCGTTTGTTGGCCGGCCCGAGACCGGCATGCGCTATTACGATTCCGCCCACGACCCCAAGAACGTGATTTGGGATCATTACACCGGCGTGGGCGAAGTGATCGCCGTCCATAGTCTCGACCAGGTATTTGGCCAACTGCACCGCAATCTGCGCGTCAAGAGGGGTAGCCTTTTCTCTCTGGACGACGCGCAGAACAACGACCTGATATTCGTTGGCTCTCCTTCTGAAAATCTGAACCTGCTGGAAATTCCGGGAACGCGCGAGTTTGTCTTCCAACGCGTCGCCGAGGGCCCCCGAAAGGGAGACCTGGCTGTCTTTAATGTGCATCCCCAGCCCGGCGAGCAGAAATTCTATCTGGCAAGTCCTTCCGGGTCGCCGCTGATCGAAGATTATGCGTTACTGGCCTTCATACCGGGCCTAAACCCCGCGCGTTCGGTCATGATCATTGCCGGCACAACCACGTTTGGCACCCAGGGCGCTGTGGAATACGCGTGCCGCGAGAAATCCGTCGAAGAACTGTTGCTGCGGCTTTCCGTTTCTGACGAAGGTGAACTTAAGCCTTTTGAGGCCTTGCTTCACGTGAAAATCGCCAAAGGCGTGCCCGTTGAAACCAACCTCGTCTCTCTCCGTAAAGTCTCCGCGCAATAAAATTTTCCCGGGAAAGGTAACTTTTCTCTCTGAGCGTCATCACAGCTTTCGGGTTGTGGTAAAGTTCCCGGACGGTGTGGTTCGCCCGGATATCCGGTGGAAGTAGCGCGCCAATCCGCCGCTTTATGAAGTACAATGCCTCCGCTTCCCGCCGAGCGGTGTATCCGGTATGTGTCCCTGTTGCGTGGGCATCCTTCATCTATCCCGCTAAGGAGTTTTTGTGAGCCAGCAAACCGCTGTACCCAAGCAAACATTAGACCAGCTCTGCATCAATACCATCCGCACGCTTTCGATTGACGCCGTGCAACAGGCCAACTCCGGCCACCCCGGCGCCCCAATGGGTCTGGCTCCCGTGGTCTATTCCTTGTGGCAAAGTTTTCTTCGCTACGATCCCGCCGATCCGCTCTGGCCCAATCGCGATCGTTTCGTGCTTTCGGCCGGCCACGCGTCGATGCTTCTCTATTCCACGCTGCACCTTGCCGGAGTGCGCGCCGTAAACGCGAGAGGCGAAGTCCAAAAAGAACTTTCCGTCCCGATGGAGGAGATCAAGCGATTCCGGCAGCTCGGCAGCCGCACGCCCGGGCATCCCGAGTCGCACATCACCACCGGCGTCGAAACCACCACCGGGCCGCTCGGGCAGGGCGTAGCCAACAGCGTGGGCATGGCCATCGCTGGAAAATGGCTGGCCGCCAATTTCAATCAGCCGGGTTTCGATCTTTTCAATTTCCGCGTTTACGCCATCTGCGGCGATGGCGATCTGATGGAAGGCGTAGCTGGTGAGGCCGCTTCCCTCGCCGGGCATCTCGCGCTTTCGAACCTGTGCTGGATCTACGACAACAATCGCGTCACGCTCGATGGCCCGGCAAGCTGGTCGTTCAGCGAAGACATGATGACCCGCTTCGTCGGCTACGGGTGGAACGTCACCCGAGTGGCGGACGCCAACGACCTGCTGCAACTTTCCCGCGGATACAAGACGTTCCTCGGCACCACCGACAAGCCCACGCTCATCGTTGTGGACAGCCACATCGGTTATGGCTCTCCGCACAAGCAGGATTCCTACGAAGCCCATGGCGAACCGCTGGGCGAAGCGGAAGTGAAGCTGGCGAAAAAGAATTACGAGTGGCCCGAAGACGCCAAGTTCCTCGTGCCCGATGGCGTCTACCAGCACTTCCAGGACGGCGTCGGCGCTCGCGGCAATAACGAACGCACGACATGGAACGCGCTTTATGCCGAGTATTCGAAGAAATTCCCGGAACTGGCCGCGCAGCTCGCAAAAATGCAGCGGCGCGCCCTGCCGGACGGCTGGGACAGGAATCTCCCGAACTTCCCTGCCGATCCAAAGGGCATGGCCACCCGCGAAAGTTCCGGCAAGGTTTTGAACGCGCTTGCGCAGAACATTCCGTGGCTCGTTGGCGGCTCCGCCGATCTGGCCAAGTCCAACAAGACGAATCTGCTCTTCGAAGGTGCCGGCGATTTCTTCACCAATGAATACAAGGGACGCAATATCCACTTCGGCGTGCGCGAGCACGGCATGGGCGCCGCCGTCAACGGCCTCACCCTCACCGGCCTGCGCGGCTTCTCCGCCACCTTCTTCAACTTCAGCGATTACATGCGCGCTAGCATGCGCCTCGCCGCGCTGATGGAAATTCCCGTGCTCTTCATCTTCACCCACGATTCCATCGGCGTCGGCGAAGACGGTCCCACCCACCAGCCCATCGAGCAACTCGCTGGTTTACGTGCGATGCCAAACATGCTGGTGTTCCGCCCCGGCGACGCGAACGAAGTTACCGAATCCTACAAGGCCGCCATCCAGCACTCTCACAGCCCTTCCACTCTCGTTTTCAGCCGCCAACCGATGCCCACGCTCGACCGCACCAAGTATGCCCCGGCTTCCGGCGTCGCTAAAGGCGCGTACGTTCTGGCGGACGCGGACGGAGGCAAGCCCGAAGTAATTCTTATGGGCACCGGCACCGAACTGCAGCATTGCGTGGCCGCCCACGAAAAGCTCAAGGCCGAAGGCATCAAGGCGCGCGTCGTCAGCATGCCCTGCTGGGAACTTTTCGATCAGCAAGACGCCGCGTATAAGGAAAGCGTTCTGCCTGCGGCCGTCACCGCGCGCGTCTCCATCGAAATGGCCGCCACGCTGGGCTGGGATCGTTACGTGGGCCCCAAGGGCAAGATGATCGGCATGCATTCGTTCGGGGCGTCGGCTCCCCTGAAGGATCTTCTGCCAAAGTTTGGATTTGGGCCGGACTTCGTTGTCAGTGCGGCGAAGCAACTCCTCGGAAGGTAACCCAACTATGAAAGTTGTTATTGGTTCGGATCACGCGGGATTTCAAATGAAAAACGCAATGGGCGTTTTGCTGGCCTCGCTCGGCCACGAAGTTCTCGACGTCGGCGCTTATAACGAAAACCCTTCGGACTACCCCGATTTTGCCGAAGCTGTCGGCAAGGCCGTCCTCGACGGTCGCGCCGAACGCGGCGTGCTGATCTGCGGCAGCGGTGTCGGCGCCAGCGTCGCCGCCAACAAAGTCCGCGGCATCCGCGCCGGCATGGTCACGGACACGTATTCGGCCCACCAGGGCGTCGAGCACGACAATATTAATGTCCTCGTGCTGGGTTCCCGCATCACAGGAGAGAAAGTCGCCGAAGAGTTGGTGCGCTCCTACATGGGCGCCAAATTCACCAACGAGGAGCGTCATGTCCGCCGCCTCGCCAAGGTGAAGGTCCTCGAGGACAAGATGTGCCAGAGCTGAATTTCGGGCAGCCAGCCTCGCAGGGGCGTAGAATTGCCTGCATGGCCCTGTTGAAACTATAAGGAGAAGTGTTATGACAACCTCAGCAACTGTTCCAAATACCGGAAGCCAATCCGCCGCCAATCCTCTCAAAGGCCTCCTCGCTTACGGCCAGTCTCCCTGGATGGACTATATCCGCCGCGACCTGCTTACCGGAGGCGGCTTGAAGAAATTCATCGCCGAGGATGGACTGCGCGGCCAGACCTCCAATCCCACCATTTTTGAAAAAGCCATCAACGGAAGCACGCTCTACAACGACATCCTCAATTCTCCCGAAGCCAAATCCCTCAACGCCAAGCAACTCTATGAAAAAATCGCCATCCGCGACGTTCAGGATGCCTGCGACATCTTCCGGCCCGTCTACGACGAGAGCAAGCACCGCGACGGCTACGTCAGCCTGGAAGTTTCTCCCTATCTCGCCAACGACACCAAGGGCACCATCGAAGAAGCTCGCCGCCTCTGGAAATCCGTGAATCGCCCGAACCTCATGGTCAAAGTTCCCGCGACTCCGGAAGGCGTGCCCGCCATCCGCCAGCTTCTCGAAGAAGGGCTGAACATCAACATCACGCTGCTCTTCGCGCAATCCGCTTACGAAAAAGTCGCCGAGGCCTTCATCGCCGCTCTCGAAGCGCGCGCCGCGAAGGGTCAGCCGGTTAACCACATCGCCAGCGTTGCCAGTTTCTTCGTCAGCCGCATTGACACCCTGATCGATTCCAAGATCGACGCTTTGCTGAAGACCGCGGCAGGCGACGCCAAGACGCTTCTCGAAAGCCTCCACGGCACGATTGCCATTGCCAACGCCAAGTTGACCTACAAAAAATACCAGGAACTCTTCGGCGGCCCGCGCTGGAAGGCTCTCGCTGCGAAGGGTGCGCAGACGCAGCGCCTGCTGTGGGCCAGCACCAGCACCAAGAATCCGAAATACCGCGACGTTCTCTACGTCGAAGAATTGATCGGCGCGGACACCGTGGACACCATTCCGCCTGCGACGTTCGACGCTTTCCGCGATCACGGCAAACTGCGCCCCAGCCTCACCGAAGACGTTGCCGGCGCCGCTCGCCACATGGAAAATCTCGCCAAGGCCGGCATCTCCATGAAGGAGATCACCGAGCAACTCGTCGTCGACGGCGTAAGACTTTTCGCGGAAGCCTTCAAGACTCTCCTCGACGCTACGGGGAAGAGCGCCGGAGTGAAAGCGTGAGTCTAAACAAACTCTCCTACAAGCTGCCCCCAGCCCTGGCCGAAGGAGTGAAATCCTCGCTCGCCGACTGGAAAACGAATAATAAAGTCGCGCGCCTCTGGCAGAAGGATCCGTCCCTCTGGACCGGCACCGATGAAGGCAAGTGGCTCGGCTGGCTGACCGTCGTCGATGAGCAACTCAGGGAAGTCGCCAACCTCAAGAAGCTCGCGGCGGAAATCAAGAAAGCCAAATTCCGCCACGCCGTGCTTCTCGGCATGGGCGGCTCCAGCCTTTGCGTGGAGGTGCTGCGCCTCACTTTCGGCAAGTTCGGCGGCTATCCCGAGCTGCACGTCCTGGACTCCACCGATCCCGCACAGGTCAAAGCGGTAGAGAAAAAGCTGGATCTGAAGAAGACCCTCTGCATCGTGTCTTCGAAATCCGGCAGCACACTGGAACCCAACATCTTCAAACAGTATTTTTACGAGCGCATCCGCCAGAAAGTCGGCGACAAAGAAGTCGGCAGCCATTTCATCGCCGTCACCGATCCCGGCTCCAAGATGGAGCAGGTGGCGAAAGACGGCGGCTTCCGCCACATCTTCGCCGGCGTTCCCAGCATCGGCGGTCGCTATTCCGCGCTTTCGCACTTCGGCACCGTTCCGGGCGCCATCATGGGCCTGGACCTTTCGAAATTCCTGAAGATTGCGCAGAAAATGGTCAAAGCCTGCGGCCCGGCCACCGCGCCCGAGAAAAATCCCGGCGTCATCCTCGGCACCATCCTCGGCGTGGCCGCGAATCATGGCCGCGACAAAATCACCATCTTCACTTCCCCTGGCGTTTCCGATCTCGGCGCGTGGCTGGAACAGCTGATCGCCGAATCCACCGGCAAGGTCGGCAAGGGCATCATCCCCGTGGATCGCGAAAAAATCGGCAAGCCAGCCGTTTACGGCAACGATCGCGTCTTCGCTTACCTGCGCCTCGCCAAGGAAAACAACCGCGCGATGGACGCAGCCGTCACCGCTCTCGAAAAAGCCGGGCATCCCGTCGTGCGCATCGTCCTCGGCACAAAATTTGATCTCGGCCAGGAATTCTTCCGCTGGGAAATTGCCACGGCCACCGCCGGATCCATCATCGGCATCAACACGTTCAACCAGCCGGACGTCGAAGCCAGCAAAATCGAAACCCGCAAGCTCACCAGCGAATACGAAGCCACCGGCAAGCTGCCGTCCGAAGCGCCCTTCTTCGAAGACCAGGGCCTGAAGCTCTTCGCCGACGAGAAAAACGCCGCCGCGCTCAAGAACAACTCGGATCTCGCCGGGGTGCTGCGCACGCATCTTGGCCGCATCGGTGCCGGCGACTACTTCGCGCTTCTCGGCTATATCCGGATGAACGACGCGCACGAAAAATCCCTGCAGGCCATCCGCCACCATGTTCGCGACACCAAGAAATCGGCCACTTGCCTCGGCTTTGGCCCACGCTTCTTGCATTCCACCGGCCAGGCCTACAAAGGCGGCCCGAACTCCGGCGTATTTCTGCAGTTGACCTGCGATGACGCCGCCGATATTCCGGTTCCAGGCCAGAAATTCACGTTTGGCATCGTGAAGGCCGCCCAGGCGCGCGGAGACTTCAGCGTGCTCTCCGATCGCGATCGCCGGGCGCTGCGCATTCACCTCGGCAAAAACGTGAAAGGCGATCTCGCGAAGCTCGCGAAAGCAGTCAAGCAGGCCCTGGCTTAGCTGAAATTTTCGTTTTCAATTTCTCGCGGAGGAACTTCCAATGCAACTCGGCATGATCGGACTGGGCAGAATGGGCGCCAACATGGTGCGGCGCCTGCAGAAAAATGGCCATCAGTGCGTCGTCTTCGATCGCAGCCCGGAATCGGTGAAACAGCTCACCGGCGAAGGCGCCACCGGCTCCACGTCGATTGACGACTTTATCGGCAAGCTCCAGAAGCCGCGCGCCATCTGGCTGATGGTTCCGGCAGCGGTGGTTGATGCCACCATCGCCGAACTGGCGCCGAAACTCAGCAAGGACGACATACTCATCGACGGCGGCAACTCCTACTACATTGACGACATCCGCCGCGCCAAGGAACTCGCTCCCAAAGGCATTCACTACGTCGACGTCGGCACCAGCGGCGGCGTCTGGGGACTCGAACGCGGCTATTGCCAGATGATCGGCGGCGAGAACGGCATCGTGAAGCACCTCGATCCCATTTTCAAGACGCTCGCACCCGGTCGTGGCAATGTTGATCGCACTCCCGGGCGCGAAAGGGGCACCGGCACTTCTGAAGAAGGCTATCTCCACTGCGGCCCCTCCGGCGCGGGCCACTTCGTGAAGATGGTCCACAACGGCATCGAGTATGGCTTGATGGCGGCCTACGCAGAGGGGCTGAACATCCTGAAGCACGCCAACGCGGGCAAATCCCATCGCGAAGTGGACGCGGAGACCACGCCGCTCCGCAATCCCGAACACTATCAGTACGACTTCAATCTCGCCGATGTCGCCGAAGTCTGGCGCCGTGGCAGCGTGGTCGCCTCCTGGCTGCTTGACCTCACCGCCATTTCCCTGTTCGATCAGCCCACGCTCGAGCGGTTCTCCGGCCGCGTCTCGGACTCCGGCGAGGGCCGCTGGACCATCCTCGCCGCGATTGAATCCACGGCGCCCGCTCCCGTTCTCACCGCTTCGCTCTACCAGCGCTTCACTTCGCGGGGCGAGGACGACTTCGCCGCCAAGATTCTATCCGCGATGCGTTTCCAGTTCGGCGGTCACCTCGAAAAGAAAGCCGGGCACTAAGCCGCGAAGCGGGAAATCGCGCGCCCCAATCCAAGATAGGATCGTGGTTCATGAACACAAATCATGCTGAGGCTCCCAGTGCCACCGCCGCCTGTGCCATGGTCATTTTCGGCGCCACCGGCGACCTCACCAAGCGCAAGCTGCTGCCTGCCCTCCTGAATCTCGCGCAGGAAAATGTTTTGCCCCAGCACTTCGCCATTATCGGCGTCGCCGGCGGCGATGCCACCACGGAATCCTTCCGCAAATCGCTGACCGAGGAAATTCCGCAATTCGCGCCAGATTCGATCGACCTCAAGATGTGGGATTGGATGGTGGAGCGCATTTATTTTGTCCCCGGCGATTTTGCCAATCCAGACACCTACAAGCGCCTGCAGGCGCAGATAGAATCCGTTAACAAACTCCACGGCTGCAGCGGCAATAATTTTTTCTACCTCGCTGTCGCGCCGCGTTTTTTCGCCACTATCGTCCAGCAGCTTGGCGCAGCCGGAATGACGAAGGAAGAAAACGGGAAGTGGGCGCGGGTCATCGTGGAAAAGCCCTTCGGCCACGATCTGCAATCCGCCGTTCAGCTCAACAGCGACCTCAAAAAAGTTCTCACCGAAAAGCAGATCTACCGCATCGACCACTACCTGGGCAAAGAGACTGTTCAGAACGTGATGGTCTTCCGCTTTTCGAACAACATCATCGAGCCGCTCTGGAACCGCCATTACATCGACCACGTTCAGATCACCGCGTCCGAAACCGTCGGCGTCGAACACCGCGGCGGCTTTTATGAGACCGCCGGAGCACTTCGCGACATGGTCCCCAATCATCTTTTCCAGCTCCTCACCATGACCGCCATGGAGCCGCCTATCTCCTTTGACGCCGATGAAGTCCGCAACAAGCAGGCCGAAATCCTTCACGCCATTCAACCGCTCACTCCCGAAGAAGTTCTCACCAACGCGGTTCGCGGTCAATACGGTCCCGGCGAAGTGAACGGCAAGCAACTTCCTGGCTACCGCGACGAACCCGACGTTAGTCCCGAATCCAATACAGAAACTTTCGTCGCTCTGAAGCTTTTGGTCGACAACTGGCGCTGGGCGGGCGTTCCTTTCTATCTCCGCACCGGCAAGAGCCTCGCCAAACGCACGACGGAGATCGTCGTGCAGTTCCGCCGCACGCCCTTTGTTCTCTTTCGCAACACGACTGTCAAAAACATCGAAACCAACCGCATGGTCATTCACATCCAGCCCGAGGAAGGCATCTCTCTCAGCTTCGGCGCGAAAGTTCCCGGCTCCGTAATGCGCCTCGGCCTCGTCAACATGGACTTCGACTACGACACCTATTTCGGGACCGAGCACAGCACCGGGTACGAGCGCCTCCTCCGCGATTGCATGGCCGGCGACGCCACGCTCTTCCAGCGCGCCGACATGGTCGAAGCCGGCTGGAACGTTATCCAGCCCATCCTCGACGTCTGGCATGCGCTCCCCGCGCGCAATTTCCCGAATTACGCCGCCGGCTCCTGGGGCCCGGCGGAAGCTGATGAATTGCTTGCGCGCGATGGCCGCAACTGGCGCCGCATTGGCGAAGAAGACGTCGATCTGCGCGGCAAGCACGTTGCCGAGAGAAAGGCCGCAACCACTTGATGCCGGCGCCGGCCCAACGCGATATCCGCATCCTGGCGGACGCCGCCGCGATCACTCGCCGGGCCGCGGATGAATTCGTGAAAGCCGCGGCCGAGGCTGTTGCGCAAAGGGGCGTATTCAACGTCGCGTTCGCCGGCGGTTCCACTCCCAAATCTCTTTACGCAATGCTTGCGGACGATCCCGCCTATCGCGCCAAAATCGCCTGGGACAAGATGCGCGTCTTCTTCGGCGACGAACGCCACGTTCCTCCCGACAGCTCCGAATGCAATTTCCGCATGGCCAGCGAAGCGCTGTTCTCCAAAGGCCTGTTGAAGTCCGAGCAGATTGCACGCATCAAGGGCGAATATCCGGACACCGAAAAGGCTGCGCTGGAATATGAGCAGGTGCTGCGTGCATACTTTCAGTTAAAAGACGGCGATTATCCCCGTTTTGATCTGGTGCTCCTCGGCATGGGCGATGAAGGTCACACGCTTTCGCTCTTCCCGGGAACCAAGGCACTGCACCCCGGCAGCCGCATCGTGGTGCGCAACTGGGTCGGCAAGTTTTATACCGAGCGCATCACCATCACCGCCGAAACGGCGAATCACGCGCACCGCGTCATGTTTATGATCACCCGCGCGGACAAGGCGCCGGCTCTGAAAGCCGTCCTCGAAGGGCCCTATGAACCCGAGCAGCTTCCCGCTCAGTTCATTCAGCCCGCGAGCGGAAATGCTCTCTGGCTCATAGACCGCGACGCCGCTAAAATGCTCTCAGTAGGTATTCGCGAGTAGACTATGGCGGAATACGGAAATTGGCACGCGGGTCTTGTATTGAACTCTTGAACCTTTGACTTTCCGGTTCCTGTTATCTAATCGCTGTTCGCCGTCTTGCACTTTCTTACTGATTACTGAAAACTGATTACTGATTACTTCCCTCAGGAGATCCACATGGCTACCGCAACACTCGGCAACATCGAACAACTTCTCGGCTCCAAAGCCGAATCGCTCCTCGGTTTCAAATCGCCCAAAATTTCCAGGGACCGCTTGCATCTGCCCGGCCCCGATTTCATCGACCGCATCTACGCCCTCACGGACCGCAACGTCCGCGTGCTCACGAACCTGCAACGCCTGTTCGGCACCGGGCGCCTCGGTAACACCGGTTATCTCTCAATCCTCCCGGTCGACCAGGGCATCGAGCACTCCGCCGGCGCCAGTTTCGCCAAGAATCCCGATTATTTCGACGGTGAAAACATCGTCAAGCTCGCCATCGAGGGCGGATGCAACGCCGTTGCCTCCACCTACGGCGTCCTCGGCTCCGTCGCCCGCAAGTACGCACACAAAATTCCCTTCATCGTGAAAATCAATCACAACGAACTGCTCACCTTCCCCAACAAAGCCGACCAGATTCTCTTCGGCACCGTGGAAGAGGCCTACAACATGGGCGCCGCCGCCGTGGGCGCCACAATCTATTTCGGCTCCGACCAGAGCGGCCGGCAAATCGTCGAAATCAGCCAGGCCTTCGCGAAAGCTCACGATCTCGGCATGGCCACCGTTCTGTGGTGCTATTTGCGCAACAACGCCTTCAAGAAGGACAAGGACTATCATGTCTCCGCCGACCTCACCGGGCAGGCCAATCACCTCGGCGTCACCATTCAGGCCGACATCATCAAGCAGAAGCTTCCCGAAAATAACGGCGGCTACGCGGCGCTCAACATGGGCGATTCCAGCTACGGCAAGTTCGACAAGCGCATCTACACCGACCTCGCCACCGATCACCCGATCGATCTCACCCGCTACCAGGTTGCCAACTGCTTCATGGGCCGGTCCGGCCTCATCAATTCCGGCGGAGCTTCCGGCGCCAACGATTTCGAAGACGCCGTTACCACTGCGGTCATCAACAAGCGCGCGGGCGGCACCGGCCTGATCAGCGGCCGCAAAGCCTTCCAGCGCCCCATGGCCGATGGAGTGAAACTCCTGAACACGATCCAGGACGTCTACCTGAGCAAAGACATCACCGTAGCCTGAAAAATTCTCCGCTACGCCTTTGTAAGGGCGGGGCTTGCCTCGCCCTCTTTCTTTTTCCTGTGGCACAGCCATTCCTGGCTGTGCTCTTGGGTTGCTCTTCCTCTTCTCTGTGCACTCCGCTCCTCCCTCTCCGTGTCCCCTGTGTTAAACCTCTTTCCTCTCTTTCGTTCAATCCAAATCCTTTCTCCACTCCATCGAAATTTTCCGGCGTATCGCTAACAACAACTTCGCGATAATCAATCGGTGCCCTCCCTCTTTCGCGCGCGATAAAATTAGACTGTAGTTCGTGGAAGGAGAGAAGCATGACGAAGACCAAAGAAACTCCGGCGCCAAAGGCAAAGAAGGCCGCCACAAAATCCAAGCCGTCGCAAGATCAGATTGCCGCCCGCGCCTATGAAATCTATCTCGAACGCGGCTGCACGCCCGGCGATCCCATGCAAGACTGGCTGCGCGCCGAGCGCGAACTTGCCGCGCCGCAAAAAAAGTCGCGCTCCAAATCCAAAGTAATCACCTTCGCCGCCTGAGCCCGCACCGGCGGCATCACTTTGGACTGCGGTGGCTCTGCCACCGCTTTTGCGGCTCAAACTTAGCCGCCCAAACTAAATGATGTCATTCTGAACGCATCCGACAAGGATGCGCGAAGAACCTCAGCCTCGAATCTCTTTACAAACTTTCCTCGCGAAGCCTCTTCCCACTCGCCACTTCTCTCCCTACGCCCGGGTCAACACCGCCGCCCGCGCGGCCTCCAGCAATTTCCCCGCGTTCGCCCGAATGTCGCCGTGTCCGAACACGGCGTTTCCCGCCACCAGCAATTCCGCTCCCGCTTTCACCACGTCGGCCACGGTTTCCAGGTCCACGCCGCCGTCCACCTCAATCCGGAAATCCAGCTTTCTTTCGGCCCGCAGCCGGGCCAGCGCCGCAATCTTGTTCAAGGCGTTCGGAATAAATTTCTGGCCGCCGAATCCCGGATTCACACTCATCACCAGGACGTGATGCACCAGATCCAGCACTTCCGTCAGCGTCTCCACCGGAGTCGCGGGATTGATCACCACTCCCGGCTTGCACCCATGCGAAGAAATCAGGTGCAGCGTCCGGTCCAGATGGATGCAAGCCTCCTGATGCACCGAAATCCAATCCGCGCCGGCATTCGCAAACTCGGGAATAAACAGGTCCGGATTTTCGATCATCAGATGGCAATCCAGAGGCACTTTCACTGCTTTGCGCAGACTCTTCACTACCGGCGGCCCCAGCGTGATGTTCGGCACGAAATGCCCGTCCATCACGTCCACGTGCAAAAGCGTGCCACCGCCATCAATGGCCTGCAGCGCATCGCTGCCGAGTTGCGCGAAGTTCGCGGAAAGTATCGAGGGCGCCAGTTCGATTTTCATAGCCAGTTTCCAGCTCCTTCTTCCAAACCAAAATTATACGCCCCACCACCCGAAATCCCGCCCATTCCCGTAGCGGCCACCTTCAGGTGGCCCCGCAATCCATGTAGGGGCGGCTTTACGCCGCCTTCTTCCCTTTTGCTTGCCTTTGTAGCGGCCGCCTTCTGAGGCGGGCGCTTTTTGTCTGAAGCAAAAATGAGCAATTGTCATTCTTCGCCTATCCCATAAGGATAGGCGAAGAACCTCAATCTCAGCCGCCCTTCTCAATTCAAATTGGAGCGTTCAGACCATCGCTTCCCGCCACGCCACGGAACACCTCTTCGCGCTGCTCTCCCGTACCAACTCCAATCCCATCATCACGCGCAATGCCTGCTCCGGCGTCACTTGCAATTCCTCCTTGCCCAGAATCGCGTCGCGCACATTCGCGTAAAAATCCCGCCAATCCCCGAACGATTCCACTTTCCACTTGCGCACGTTCTCGCCATCCACTTGCGTCACTTCTCCGAAATTTTCCGGCTTCTCCAGCATCCAGGATTCCCCCGGCCCGGGCGTCCTATTGCGCAAGGCACTCTCCAGCGGATCAAACTCCTTTTTCAAGTACGTTCCGTTCGTCCCCATCACCACAAATCGCGGCCGCAGCACCGCGCTGAGCATCGACTCGCCCAGCACCGCCATCACGTTCCCCGGATAGTGCAGCCAGATGTCGAACGCGTCATCGGTTACAAATCCTTCGCGTTCCGTGCGGACATCCGCCGTCACCCGCTCCGGCGGGCCAAACAAAGTCAACGTGTAGTCTAGGAGGTGCGGACCCAGATCCGCCAGCACGCCGCTTCCCGGGCCCGGCACTTCGCGCCACGCGCCCGGTTTCAGTTTCGGCCGGAACCGGTCATAGTGCGCCTCAAAACGCACGATCCGTCCGAGTTCCCCGCTGCCCACCAGTTTCCGCAGCCCTTGAAAGTCCGCGTCAAACCGCCGGTCGTGATACACCGTCAAAATTCGTCCCAGCTTTTTCGCCACCCTCACCAGGTCCAATGCTTCCTGCACGCTGTTCGTGAACGGCTTGTCCACCACCACGTCGCGCCCCGCCTCCAGGCACTGCATCGCAAACGGAAAATGCGTCTGGTTCGGAGTGGCGATCACGATCAACCGAATCGTCTCGATCGCCAGCAACTCTTCCAGGCTGCGCACGATCCGCGCGTCCGGACAAAACTTCTTCGCCTCATCGCCCGTCCGCTGCACAATCGCCGCCAGCCGCAGTCCCTCCACGGCCTGAATCACCGGCGCATGAAACCCCCGCCCCGCCAACCCAAACCCCACAAGCCCGACATCGATCACTTCCAGCTCCCCTCTTCAAGCGCCAGAGGCGCGACATAAGTTAGCCCAGTGCGCCTGCCCTGAGCGCAGCCGAAGGGTAAGCACTGGGTCTACTCAAAAAAAAACGTTCAAGCCCCGGAGGGGCGACAGGCTCTTCCCAATCCCAATCGCGCGAAAAGTGTATCACCTCCCCGCCGCGCCCCGCCCTGTAGGGCCCGCCTTCTGAGGCGGGCCGCTCTTCTCTTCTCGCTTTCACCTGTCATCTCAACTTTCTCTCCTCCTCCACCGCGTTATACTCTTCCCTCGTGCAAACATCCTCTTCTCCTCAAGACGCTCCCACCCGAGGCCTTTACCTCGGCCTCATCGTCACCGTGCTCGCCGTCCTCGCTTACGCCGCTTACATCACCATCCAGTTCGCCGGCATGCGCAAACTTCAGAGCGAACTCGTCGACCGCAATCGCCGCGATTCGTTGCAACTCCTGCGCATCCAGAACGATCTCAACACCCTGGGTCTCGCCATGCGCGACATGCAAGATCCCGCCGAACCTTATCCCATCCTCGCCTGGGTTCCGCAATTCGAACGCATCCGCACCGACCTCGAAGACGCCATCGAACACGAATCCGCTCTTACGCAAGCCACTCCCACCAGCGACCAACTCCTCTTTCTCAATCAGTCCCTCGCGCAATTCTGGGATTCCGTGAATCGCATGTTCGCCTTGGCGCAAACGGGATTCGAATCCGCCGCCTTCCAGCAAATTCGCGATACGCTGCAGCCGCGCCAGGCCTCTCTCAGCTCCGCCGTCTCCCGCCTCCTCGTGCAAAACAACGAAGCCGAAGAACGCGCGACGGCCAAAATCGCCGCCATCTACGACGGTGTCCAACGCCAGCTTTACGCCTTCCTCGCCGCCATTCTCATCGCTATCGTCGTCACCAGCCTCTATCTCATTCGCAACAATCACCGCCTCTTCCTTCAAGTCGCCGAGCTCTCTTCGCAACGCAGCGACCTCGCTCAAAAACTCATCGCCACGCAGGAATCCACTCTTCGGCACATTTCCCGCGAACTGCACGACGAATTCGGCCAGGTGCTCACCGCCATCGGCTCGCTCATTCGCCGAACCGGCAAGGAGCTTCCAGCGGACTCCCCAGTCCACGCCGACCTCCAGGAAGTCCAGGGCATCGCGCAATCCACGCTCGACAATATCCGCAGCCTCTCGCAAGCGCTGCATCCGGTGCTGCTCGACGAAGCCGGCTTGGTCTCCACTCTCGACTGGTACATCCCGACAGTGGAAAGGCAGACGGGTCTTGTGCTTCACTACGAAAAGTCAGGAGACGCGTATCCCGTGGGAGCATCCGCCAGCGTCCAGATCTATCGTGTTCTTCAGGAAGCGCTGAACAATGTCGCGCGCCATTCCGGCGCAACCGAAGCGTGGATTCGTGTGCAATTCGAACCCTGCGCATTGATTCTGGAAGTCGAGGATCACGGCAAAGGTTTTCGCCCTACCGAAGGACAAACCGGCATCGGACTCGTCGCCATGCGTGAGCGCGCGGAAATTCTAGGCGGCTCGGTCAGAGTTTCGCCGGTCCCCACCGGCGGAACGCTCGTTCACCTCCAAGTCTCTCGCGAACAGGTGGAACCCCATGCCGAATAAACTCACCGTGCTGCTTGTTGACGATCACGCCCTTGTCCGCCGCGGTTTTCGCCGCATCCTCGAAGACGAACCCACATTCGAGGTCGTCGGCGAAGCCAGCGACGGCCTCGAAGCCGTGCAACTCGCCGAGCAGCTCCACCCCGCCGTCATCGTCATGGATTGCGCGCTTCCGCAAATCAACGGCATCGAAGCCACCCGCCGCATCCGGGCGAAATTTCCCGATATCGCCATACTGATGCTCAGCATGCATTCCGAGGACACTCTCGTGCGCCAGGCCCTCGAGGCAGGCGCCCGCGGCTATATTCTGAAAAATGCGATGGATCTCGACCTCGTTGCCGCCATTCAGAAAATTGCCGAAGGCAAAACCGTTCTTGACCCTCAAATCACCCTCACTGGCAATCTCAAGGGTGAGCGCGACACCGGCCTCACTCCTCGCGAACTCGAAATCCTCCAACATATCGTCGCCGGCAAATCTAACAAGGAGATCGCCGCCGAGCTTAAATTGAGCGTCAACACCGTTTCCGTTCATCGCGCCAACATCATGGACGCGCTCGGCATCCACAAAACCGCGGAGCTGGTCGTCTACGCGATCAAGAACGGCCTGGTGACTCTTCCGTGAAGCGCCGCGATTTCCTGCAGCAATCCCTGGGCGCTGGATTCCTCTCCGTCGCTTTTCCTTTTTCATTCCCGTCAAGCGCGCCCGGATTTCAATTCGCCGATGTCACCGCGCAAGCCGGCATCCAGTTCCAGCACAACAGCGGCGCGTACGGCGGCAAGCTCCTCCCGGAAACGCTCGGCTCCGGCTGCGCTTTTCTTGACTATGATGCCGACGGCTGGCCCGACATTCTCCTGCTCAACTCGATGGACTGGCCCGGCCACAAGCGCCAGCGTTCGACGCTCAAGCTTTATCGCAACAATCGCAACGGTACCTTCGCCGACGTCACCAAAGCCGCCGGCCTCGACATTGAAATGTACGGCATGGGCGTCGCCGTCGCCGATTACGACAACGACGGCTTCCCTGACATTTTCATCTCTTGCGTGGGCCAAAACCGGCTTTTCCGCAATACGGGGAATGGCGCGTTTATCGACGTCACGCAGAAAGCCGGCCTCCTCACCAAGCAGGGCTTCAGCACCTCCGCGCTTTGGTTCGACTACGATCGCGACGGCCTGCTCGATCTCTTCGTCTGCAATTACGTCCGCTGGTCTGCCGGCCACGACGTCTTCTGCAGCCTCGACGGCAAAAACAAATCCTACTGCACGCCCGAAGCCTATCGCGGCGACACCTGCTGGCTCTTCCACAATCGCGGCGACGGCACGTTCGAAGACGTCACCTCCACCAGCGGCATCTTTGACACCAGTTCCAAATCCCTCGGCGTCGCCATGCTCGATTTCGACCAGGATGGCTGGCCCGATCTTTTGGTCGCCAACGACACGCAACCCAATAAGCTCTATCGCAATCTCCGCAACGGCAAGTTCAAGGATGTCGCCGTCGAGATGGGCCTCGCCTTCAGCGACGAAGGCAAGGCGCGGGCGGGCATGGGCGTGGACTGCGCCGATTTCGACAACTCCGGCAAGCCCGGCATCATCATTACCAATTTCGACAACGAGATGCTCGGCCTCTACCGCTCCAATGGAAAATCGTTCGACGACGTCGCCATGCAAGCCGGCCTCGGCTCCGCCTCTCGCAACACCCTCGGCTTCGGCTGCGTTTTCTTCGACGCCGATCTCGACGGCCGCCTCGATCTCGCCGTCGCCAACGGCCACATCGACGACACCGTTCGCAACATCCGCGGCAACGTCGGCTACGCGCAAGCTCCGCAACTCTTCCTCAACCAGGGCGACTCAAAATTTCTTGAAGTCGCCGGCCAGCTTGGCGGCGGCTTCGCTCGATCGAAAGTCGGCCGCGGCTTGGCCGTCGCCGATTTCGACCGCGATGGCGATCTGGATCTTCTCCTCACCACCAACAACGGCCCGGCGTACCTTTATCGCAACGACCAACTCGCCGGAAATCGCAGCATTCGCCTGCACCTGCTGGGCACAAAATCCAATCGCGACGCCATCGGCGCAACAGTCCGCCTCCACTCGAATGGCTTAGTCCAGTCCCGACTCGTTCGCAGCGGCTCCAGCTACCTCTCCCAATCCGAACTACCCCTGACCTTCGGTGTAGGGAAACAAGACCAGATCGAAAAAATAGTAATCGACTGGCCCAGCGGCAAATCCGAGGAATACCCCAAACTGAAATCTGGAAGATCCTACCAACTAACTGAATCCAAAGGCATTATTGAGTTCTAAATGTAGGGCCCGCCTTCCGAGGCGGGCCGCTCCCAACCCTGGGAACGCCAATCTCCCGATTGGCGTCTCTTCGCTACGTCCCCAGCGTCTCTGCGAACTCTGCGTTAAATCTTTCTTCTTAATCTTCCCCTAATGTTTTCCCACTATTGCGCCCGCTCCCCGCTGGAAATATAAATGTCCCAACAAGCAGTCGCTTCCCACCTGGCTTTCCCTAGCCAAGACTGGAAGCACCCCAACAATCGTTGCGGCCGGGCCAACGACCCCCGGCCGCATTTTTTAAGAGCAATGGCGCCTGATAAACTTTAACCACTCCCAGGGGGGAAGAAATGCAACGCTGGCGCTCCCTAAGCGTTCTTGTTCTTGCCGTCACGGCCGTTTATCTCTCCGCATTCCCCACCGCCAATATTCCCTACGCGGTCACCGTCCTACTCCACACCGGCCTGGGCGTACTTGCCACACTCGGCATTCTCTTTTTTCTTTTTCGCGGCTTCACCCAGGAATCCTGGCTCGCGCGGTTCGGCTGGCTGTTCGTTTTAGCAGGCGGCACGCTCGGCGTAGTACTGATCAAAATCGGCACGCCGCATCGCCTCAAATTCTGGCTCTACGCGCACATCACTCTCTGCCTCATCGGCGTTGTCTTCCTAGCTTCCTCCTGGTTCGCCTCTCGGGGCTGGCTCAACGTCGGCTTCCTCCAGCAATCCCTCCGCTTCGTCGGCGTCACCCTCCTCATCGCGTGCATCTCCTCCGCCGCCTGGTGGACCCGCACCATCGCCTGGAAGAATGCCTACCGCGTCAACAATCCTTCCATCGCGCCCGCCACCATGGATCAGGAAGGCGACGGCCCCAACGGAAAATTTTTCCCCAGCTCCGTTCAAACCAAAGACGGCAACTACATCCCCTCCGACTACTTTCTTAAATCGCAAGCCTGCGAGCGCTGCCACTCCGACATCTACAAGCAATGGCAAAGCTCGATGCACCACTTCTCTTCCTTCAACAATCAGTGGTATCGCAAAAGCATCGAGTACATGCAGGAAGTCGATGGCGTGAAGCAGACCAAGTGGTGCGCCGGCTGCCATGATCCCGCGCTGCTCTTCAGCGGCCTGATGGACACGCCCATCCAGCAAAACATTCACAAGCCCGAAGCCAGCGCCGGCCTCAGCTGCATGATGTGCCACAGCATCGTGCAGGTGAAAAGCACAATGGGGCAGGGAGATTTCGTCCTCGAATATCCGAAGCTCCACGAACTTGCCGCCAGCGCAAATCCCGTCATCCGCTCGCTTCACGATTTTATGGTCCGCCTGAATCCGGAGCCGCACCGCCGCGTCTTTCTCAAACCTTTCATGCGCGATCAGGTTCCCGAATTTTGCTCCGGCTGCCACAAGGTCCATCTCGACCAGCCGTTCAACAATTACCGCTGGCTGCGCGGATTCAACGAGTACGACAACTGGCAGGCCAGCGGCGTCTCCGGCCAAGGCGCCCGCGCGTTCTATTACCCTGCCACTTCGATGATGTGCGCCGACTGCCACATGCCGCTCGTTCCCTCAAAGGACGAGGGCAATCTCGACGGCTACGTCCACTCTCACCGCTTCCCCGGCGCCAACACTGCCGTGCCCGTCGCCAACGAAGATGCCGCGCAACTCGACGCCAGCCGCAATTTCCTTCGGGACAAGCAGCTCAGCGTGGACATCTTCGCCATCTCTCCCGTCTCCAAAACGGAATCCCTCAAATCTGATGCCGGCTATCCCAAGCAGGAACTCTCCACCACCTTCGCCGTCGGCGAAGAATCCGACAGTTCCGCCCCGCGTGGTCCTGCCGGAGAAGCGCGCCCCATCACCGCGCCACTCGGACGCGTGGATGCCGCCGTCCGCCGCGGCGACGATGTTTTGGTCGATGTCGTGGTCCGCACCCGCAAGGTCGGCCACTTTTTCCCCGGCGGCACCGTGGACGCCTTCGACGTGTGGCTCGAACTCCAGGCCACCGACGAAAGAGGCCAGACCATCTTCTGGAGCGGCAAGGTCGAAGACGACGGAAAAGGCCCCGTCGAACCCGGCGCGCATTTTTACAAATCCCTCCAGATCGACGGCCACGGCAATCCCATCAATAAGCGCAACGCCTGGGCCACCCGCGCCGTCGTCTATGTCCACTTAATTCCACCCGGCGCCGCCGACACCGCACACTTCCGCCTGCACATCCCCGAATCGGGCGGCGATCACATCACGCTCCATTCGAAACTCAACTACCGCAAATTCCAGTGGTGGAACACGCACTTCTCTTTCGGTGGCACTCCCGATGTAAATCAATCCGGCGATGTAGCCAAAGACCACGACGATCGCAAGTGGGACTTCAACGGCGATCTCTCCGACGTCTCCGCCAAATCCAAATCCATCCCCGATCTCCCCATCATCACTCTCGTCGAAGACACCAAAGACCTCCGCGTGCTTCCTCACTCGGCGCCCGCGCCAACTCCGCAAATCAGCCTCGCCAAAGACGACTGGACCCGCTGGAACGACTACGGCATCGGCCTCTTTCTTCAGGGCGATCTCAGCGGCGCCGAACAGGCCTTCGCCAAAATCACCGAAATGGCGCCCGATAATTTCGACGGCTGGACCAACGTCGGCCGCGTCCGCGTCCAGGAAGGCAACACCGAAGGCGCAAAAGTCGTTCTCCTGAAAGCACTGGCCTTGAAACCCGATCTGCCCCGCGCCAATTTCTTCTACGCTCGCGTCCTGAAAGAAGAAGGCCACTACGACGAAGCGGCGCGAACGCTGCAATCCGTCCTCGCGCAATTTCCCCGAGATCGAGTCGTCCACAACGAACTGGGCCGCGTCTTTTTCCTTGAAAAGCGCTACGCCGACGCCGTGAAAGAATTCCAGCAGACGCTGGCCATCGATCCCGAGGATCTCCAGGCCAATTACAATTTGATGCTCTGCTACACCGGCCTCGGCGACGAAGCCCGCGCCAACGAACACAAGGAACGCTACCTCCGCTTCAAAGCCGACGAATCCTCTCAATCTCTGACCGGCGCCTATCGCCAATCTCATCCTGAAGACAACAACGAGCGCCAATCCATTCACGAACACGTCTCCGTCCCGCTCCAAGCCAAAAAAGTTCCAGCGACAAAATCTTCCGCAGGAGCCGGCCGCTGAACTTTACCCGTACGTCAAACCGCACTAGATGTCATCCCGAACCCGCGCCGTTTGCGGGTGAGGGATCTGCTTTCATGAACAATCAGGATCAATCGGAAAAGCGAGGACCCCTTAAATGACCTGGATTAAGACCCTCCGCCTCGAAGACGACGAACGAGTCCGCGAGTTGGTCCTGAAACAGCGCCAACTCTATCCCATCGAATACTCGACGCCCGCCCCAACAGTCGATCGCGGCTTCGAAAACAGCATCGTCGGCTCCCACACGCTCTTCCCCGACGTACTCTTCCACTCCTTCAGCGCGTTCGGCGCCATGATGTCGCCCGATCTTCCCCTCAAGCGCCATCAGCACGAAATGATCGCCACCATGGTCTCCGTCACCAACCGCTGCTTCTATTGAATCGAATCCCACGCAGAGTTTCTGCGTCGCACCAGCCTCAACGACGAAATGGTCGCCACCCTGCAAAAAGATTTCCGCACCGCCCCGATCAGCGATCAGGACAAAGCCATGCTCGAATACGTCGTAAAGCTCACCCGCGACGCCACCCAGTGCAGCCGCGCCGACCATGACAATCTCCGAACCGCCGGCTTCGATGACCGCGGCATCCTGCAAATCACCCTGATCGCCTCGTGGTTTAATTACATCAATCGCGTCGCCGACGCCCTCGGCGTCGGCCGCGACATCCCGACGGAGACTCGATGAAGAAGCTTGTCCTCGTTTTTTTTCTTTTTCTGCCATTCTACCCTTTTAATGGTTATCGGGAGGGCACGGCTTCAGCCGTGCCGAAGAGCCCGGAGAGGATCTGGGCTTCAGCCCCTGAGGTATCCGCCCAGGCGACAAACTCCCAACCCGCCATCACCTTCCGTGACATCACCGTCCAAGCTGGCATCCGTTTCGTCCACAACAACGCCGCCTTCGGCAAAAAATATCTGCCGGAAACCATGGGCCCCGGCGTTGCTTTCATCGATTACGACAACGACGGCTGGCCCGATATCTTTCTCGTCAACGGCGCTAACTGGCCCGGCCAGCCCTCCAAGCACTCCACGTCCAAGCTCTACCACAACAATCACGACGGCACGTTCACCGACGTCACCCACAAAGCCGGCCTCGACATCGAACTCTTCGGCATGGGCGTAGCCGTCGGCGATTACGACAACGATGGCTTCGACGATCTCTTCGTCACCGCTCTGGGCCAAAGCCACCTCTTCCACAACAATGGCAACGGCACCTTCACCGACGTCACTCAAAAAGCCGGCCTCCTCGGTCCGAAAGAATTCAGCACCAGCGCCGCGTGGGTGGACTACGACAAAGACGGCAAGCTCGATCTCGTCGTCGCCAACTACGTACAGTGGTCCATCGAAAGCGACCTCTACTGCACGCTCGACGGCAAAAGCAAATCTTATTGCACGCCCGAATCCTACAAGGGCACATCCGTCCGTCTCTGGCACAATCGCGGCGACGGCACGTTTGAAGATGTCACCAAGAAGGCCGGTCTCGCCGATCCCACCTCCAAAACTCTCGGTATTGCCATCATTGATTACGACAACGACGGCTGGCCCGATCTTCTCCTTTCGAACGACACCCAGCCCAACAAGCTCTATCGCAACAACGGCAACGGCACGTTCACCGAAAAAGCCGTCGTCGCAGGCGTCGCGTTCAGCGAAGATGGCGTAGCCCGCGCGGGCATGGGAGTTGACGCCGCCGACTACGATCACTCCGGTTTACCCAGCATCCTCATCACGAATTTTTCCAATCAGATGGTTTCTCTCTATCACAACGAAGGCAAAGGCCTCTTCGTCGACGAGGCCCCGCGCTCCGACGTTGGCCGCGCTTCCCTCCTCACCCTCGGTTTCGGCTGCTTCTTCTTTGACTACGATCTCGACGGCTGGCCTGACATCTTCATCGCCAACGGCCACATTGACGGGGACATCGAACGCGTCCAGCCTAACGTGAAATACGCCATGCCGCCGCACCTCTTCCGCAATCTGGGCAAAGGAAATTTCCAGGAAGTCGCAAAAACGCTGGGCAACTCCTTCAACGCGCCGCGCGTCGGCCGTGGCGCAGCCTACGCCGACATCAACAACGACGGCCGCCTCGATCTTCTGCTATCCACCAACGGCGGCCCGGTCTATCTTTTTCTCAACGAAGCCACAGGCTCTGCGCCAACAAACAAGAGCCTGCGCATAAAACTGGTAGGCACAAAATCCAATCGCGACGGCATCGGCGCGGTCGTCAAACTATCGGCCGGCGGCGAAACGCAAACCCAAATGCTCCGCAGCGGGTCCAGCTACCTCTCCGCCAGCGAACTAATCCTGACGTTCGGCCTCGCCCAAATCACCCAAGCCGACTCCATCGAAATCCGCTGGCCCAGCGGCCAAATCGACAAACTCTCCAACATCCCCGCCGCCCAAACCATCACCATCACCGAATCCAAAGGCGTCACCGCCAGCCACCCATTCAACAAGCCTTTGTAGCGGCGACCTTCAGATCGCCAAGCATTTGCCGATCGACCTTGTAGCTTACGTCGGAAAGATTGTCATTCTGGCCTATCCGACAAGGTCCAGTTTGTGGACTCCGGTGATCTTTACCGGAGATAGGCGAAGAACCTCAACTTCAGCCCAACCGCCCAACTCATCCCGCGAGCAATTCTTCTCTTCTCAGCGCACTCAGCCTCTCAGCAAACTCTGCGTAATCTTTTCTCTTTCTTACAACTCAACTCCCCACCCTCCGCCCCGCAATCACCGCCTGTCCCAAGCTGATCCCCCCATCCCCCGCCGGAACTTCCGTATGAAAAAACACTTCAAACGACCGCTCCTTCATCTCCGTAATCATGGTCTCCAGCAACAACGCATTCAGAAAGCATCCACCGCTCAAGCAAACCCGGTCCAACTGCGTCCTGTCGCGAATTCGCTCCGCTGTGTCCACGAACACCAGCGCCAGCCCGTTGTGAAATTTCCGGCTAATGTCCGCAACACTGGCCTGCTGTCGTATGTCCTTCAGCAACCAGTCGAAGAGGGGCTTTGTTCCGATCTGCCAGGTCGTTCCGTGCAGCTCCAAATCCAGTGGGTATGCCGCTTCGCTCGCGGAATCCCGCGCGGCCATTTCCAACTCAATCGCCGCCTGCGCTTCAAAATTCACTGTCCCGCGCAATCCCAGCAACGCCGCCACCGCATCGAACAATCGCCCGCAACTCGACGTACGCGGCGAATTGATCTCCCGCTCCATCATCTGCAAAACCACACTCAATTTCCGCGGATCGACTTCCGCCAGGAACGGCAATCCGAGCGTCTCGACAGCCTTCCCGTAATGCTTCGCCAGATAACTCACCGCCATCCGCCACGGCTCGTGAATCGCCGCCGCGCCGCCCGGCAAGGGCACATATTCGAAATGCCCGGCGCGCTCGAATCCCGCGTAGTCCGCCACCAGCACCTCTCCGCCCCAGATCGCCCCGTCCGTGCCGTAGCCCGTTCCGTCCAGCGCGACCCCGATCACTTTCCCGTCCAGATGATTTTCCGCCATGCACGCCGCAACGTGCGCGTGATGGTGCTGCACGCCCACCAACTCCACGCCCGTGCGCTCCTGCGCCCATTTTGCCGAAAAATAATCCGGATGCAGATCGTGCGCGATCACCTTCGGCTCGGTTTCCAGAATCCGCTGCAGGTGCTGCACCGCCTCCTCAAAAAACTTATGACTCTCCAGGTCCTCCAGATCTCCCACGTGTTGGCTCAGGAACGCCTCGCTTCCCCTCACCACGCACACCGTATTCTTCAGCTCTCCTCCCACCGCCAACACCGGTTGCATCTCTTTTTCCAGTTGCACAGGCACCGGCACGAATCCGCGCGATCTGCGGAGCTTCTGCGGCTGGCCGGCCGCCACGCGCACCACCGAATCGTCGCACCGCCGCACGATCTCCCGGTCGTGCACCAGAAACGCATCCGCGATCCGGTTCAATCTTCGAACCGCTTCCTCGTTATCAATCGCAATCGGCTCTTCGCTCAAGTTTCCGCTGGTCATCACCAGCGCCTCAAACTTTCCGCTCTGGAACAAAAGATGGTGCAGCGGCGTGTACGGCAAGAACACGCCCAGGAACCGGTTCCCCGGCGCCACTTCCGGCACAAACGCAACTTCCGGCCGTCGCGGGAGCAAAACTATCGGCCGTTCAAAGGAACTCATCAGCTTTTTCGAAAACTCATCCACCACGCAGAACCGCGACGCATCCTGCACCCGCCGCACCATGATCGCGAACGGCTTCTCCACCCGCCGCTTGCGCTCCCGCAATTTCGCGACTGCCCGTTCGTTCTGCGCGTCGCACGCCAGGTGAAATCCGCCCAGCCCCTTGATCGCCACCACCGAACCCTGCTGCAGCAGCCGCGCCGCCTCGCGAATCGGTTCTGCCACGTCCATCCGCGCGCCATCCGCCCCCAGCAGGGACACCAGCGGCCCGCAATCCCAGCAGGCGTTCGGCTGCGCGTGAAATCTCCGGCTGGCGGGATTCTCGTACTCCGCGTGGCATGCCGCGCACATCTTGAATTTCGCCATGGATGTGCGCGCCCGATCGTATGGAATATCGTGAATAATCGTGAACCGTGGCCCGCAATTTGTACAATTGATAAAGGGATAGAGGAAACGCCGGTCACGCGGATTCATCAGCTCCCGCAGGCAGTCTTCGCAAACGCTCACATCCGGCGAGATCAGCGCTTTCGCCGCGGCACGCGTGCTGCTCGCTTTGATCAGAAACGCCGTCTCTTGCTGCACTTCCACGGACCGCGGCGTCAATCCTGTAATCTTCGCCAGCGGTGGAATCTCTTTCGGCAAGCGCTCCAGAAACCGCTCTACGGCCTCCGCCTCGCCCTGCACTTCTATGCTCACGCCCGCCGGCGTATTGGCGATCAATCCAGTCAGCCCGCAGTCATTCGCCAGCCGGTAGACATACGGGCGAAATCCCACCCCCTGCACAATCCCGGTTATCTCAATCGCTTTTCGAGCAACACCTGTCCGCACAGTTTCTGTCATGGTGTGAGCCTACAGTGTACGGAACATCCCCCGGAATTGTCATTCGGGATGGTGTTCTTCGTACAATTGCCTGTAAGCTGTTTGTTACTCGGATGTCCGCTTCAAACTAAACACTGCAAACTAACAACTAAAAACTACCCCGCTCATGTTCTCCGACCGCACCAACTGGCCGCTTTCCCGCAATCGCTTTACCGTCGCCCTTGACGAACTTCGCGCCTCCGGCGTCCCGCTTCTAGATCTCACCGCATCCAATCCCACCCAATGCGGCTTTCACTACGATTCCACCGCCATCCTCTCCGCCTTCCAGAATCCCGCCGCGCTCACCTACGACCCGCAACCCAAAGGCACCCTCGCCGCCCGCCGCGAAGTCGCCCGCTACTATCTCGACGATCACCAAACCACGGTCGGTCCCGAATCCCTATTTCTCACCACCAGCACCAGCGAAGCCTACTCCTACGCCTTCCGCCTTCTCTGCAATCCCGGCGACGAACTCCTTCTCCCAAAGCCCAGCTACCCTCTCTTCGAATTTCTAGCCGGCCTGCAGGATGTACGTCTCGTGTCTTACTCCCTCGCCTACGCTAACGGCTGGTTTATCGATTTTCAATCTCTCGAGAACGCCATCACCCCGCGCACCCGCGCTATCCTTCTCGTCCATCCCAACAACCCCACCGGCTCCTACGTCCATCTCGAAGAACTCGTTCGCCTCAACACTCTCTGCAAAAAACACAGCCTCGCGTTGATTGTCGACGAAGTCTTTCTCGATTTCCCGTTCGACTCCCGTCCACCCAAAACTTTCGCCGCCAACACAGAAGCCCTCACCTTCACCCTCAGTGGCCTCTCCAAAATTTCCGCGCTCCCGCAAATGAAAGTGGCCTGGCTCGCCGTCACCGGCCCCAACTCGCGTGTCCGCCCCGCACTCGATCGCCTCGAAATCCTCGCCGACACCTACCTCTCTCTCAGCGCCCCAGCCCAAGCCGCTCTCCCCGCGCTTCTCGCCCAACGCCACTCCCTACGCCCGCAACTCCTTACCCGCATCCGCGAAAACCGCGCCCAACTCCAATCCCAACTCCGCTCCCACCCCGCCTGCGAATTCCTCCACGCCCAAGCCGGCTGGTACGCCATCCTCCGCTACTCCGTAAACTCCTCCACTCACGCCTCCGACGAAGACCTCGCCATCCACCACCTCCGCCAGCACCACGTCGTCCTCCATCCCGGCCACTTCTACGACTTCCCCTCCAACAATCACCTAGTCCTCAGCCTCATCACCCCCGTCTCCGTCTTCCGCGAGGGCCTCCAGAAACTCCTCTCCACTCTTTAGTCAAAATCCTCGCTCCCCCTCCCTGGAAGACTTCAAAAACAAAGAAGGCGCCCCAAAGGCGCCTTCCTAAAACAATAATCTACACCCTTTGTTTTTTCCGGGGCTGACGGCTAAAGGCTAACGGATGTCGGCGCTTCCGCGACCCTCAAGTCGCGTGACCTGGATTTTTGCGTGTGCCAACGCGTCATTTCACCACGACTGTCGTGCGCATCCAGGGATGAATACAACACTGAAAGTAATGCTCCCCTTGCGGCAGTCCCGTGACCTGGAGCTGGCTTCCTTGAAGGATGCGCGTTCTGGCCACCGAGACTTTCGAAAACCCGCCGGCGCACTCGGGAGCTACTTCCTCGCCTGGCCCGTTCAGGCCCGGGATGAAGCCGCCACCGAATTTTGTAACCTCGGTGAAGGTGTGAGGCTCGCCGCCCTGATTGACGGCCTGAACGATGGTTCCTTTCTTGATTGTGAGAGTGTCAGGTTCGAAGTCCCAGTTCGGATCAGGAGTTCCAGCAGCCGCTTCCGAAAACAACGTTGAAAATGTTGTAGATGCCCCCAGCGCTACGTTCTTGCAAAAATCCGGGCCGGCCGCGGTGGGAGCGTTGAAGGTGGCCGGATCACATTCGTCTAAGGAAACGACCTGTGTGGTACCTGGTGTGTTATCTTCGCCCATCCAGCCAGCGAACAGGAAACAACAAACGGCTAAACCGAGCTTCGACAGCGTATTCGTCATGGATCTTCTTCCTTTCGTTTCGGCACTCGCCCGGGAAACCTCCGGCTGCTTTACGCACGCTGCCGCTTGGGTCTCTCCAGCGATACTCGCAGTGACTCTCGCCAATGGTTGCGTAGGCGTCAATCCTTGTTGCCCCCATTTGTCCCCAAAGTTTTCTCCATTCCTAAACTATTAAGGACAAAGACGTTTTCGGAGCTTGGAGCTGAGCTCCCCACCGGGGTAAGAATTGTGATAGGCTTGCCGAACTTGCGGGCCTCGTTATGGCTTCTACCGCACCAGCCTTTCGCCGACTTTGCTTCGACGTATTCGAACTGGATACCCGCGCGGGCGAGCTCCGGAAACACGGCGTAAAACTCCGATTGCAGGGCCAACCTCTCCAAGTACTTGCCACCTTGCTGAATCGTGCGGGCGATGTCGTGACGCGCGACGAACTTCGAGCGGAGATCTGGACGGACGACACTTTCGTTGACTTCGATCATAGTCTTCACAATGCCGTTGCCCGCGTTCGCGAAGTGATAGGCGATTCTGTCGACACGCCGCGATACATCGAAACGCTGCCGCGCCGGGGATACAGGTTTATTGCCCCGGTGACGCGAGTGGAAATCCACCCCGTGGGCCCTGCTCTTCAAAGCGAGTCATCCATCAAAGCATCTGATGGGGTGAGACCAAGCAGACTACGGGTGGCATTAGCGTTTACGCTGGTGGGGTTTGTTGCTCTGGGATCGGCTCTCTGGCTCCTGCGAATGGCGAGCAATCGCACGGCTGCGGCTCCCCGCTTGCGCTCCATTGCCGTTCTGCCCCTCCTGAATTTGTCCGGCGATCCGTCAGAGGAATTCTTCGTGGATGGCGTGACGGAGCAGTTGATTACTGACCTCGCTAAGGTCGGCTCGCTGCGTGTCATCTCGAGAACTTCCGTCATGCGATACAAAGGATCGAGAAAGGGCCTGCCCGAAATTGCACGCGAATTGAACGTCGACGCCATCGTAGAAGGTTCTGTGATCCGTTCGGGGCAACGAGTGCGTGTTACCGCACAGCTCGTTCAAGCACCTACGGACCAGCACCTGTGGGCGGAGACGTACGACCGCGATCTCGGCGATATCCTGAAGCTGCAAGGTGAAGTGGCGGACGTTATAGCAGGGCAAGTCCGCGCCCATCTCACTCCAACGGAGCAGGCTCTGATTCTTCGGGCCCGAGCGGTGAACCCAGACGCTTACGATGCCTATCTCAAAGGGCGCCTTTACTTTGTCAACGAGTACACCAAACCCGATTCGCTCAAGAAGGCACAACGCTTCTTTGAAGAGTCGATCCAGAAAGATCCAAACTTCGCTCTTGCTTACACGGGGCTCGCAGACACTTACGTTTACTTGGCGTTTGCAGGCGCTTTGCAAAAAGATCAGGCCTACCGGTCTGCCAAAGAAGCGTTAGCCAGAGCACTGGAACTGGACGACAGCATCGGCGAAGCCTACGACACCCTCGGCCTTCTGAGTTTCGAGTTCGACTGGGATTGGAACGCTGCCGATCGCGAGTTCAACCATGCGATCGCTCTGGCGCCAAGCTACAGTTGCGCGCATGAAGATCGCGCCATTTTTCTAAGCTTTATTGGCCGGCGAGCCGAAGCGCTCGCCGAGCTAATAAAAATTAACCAACTGGACTATGGCTTCAGCGCGGGGCATACGGAATCCGCGACCTACTATGAACTGCAGGATTACCCCAATTTAATTGAATCCAGCAGGAGAGGCCTGCTTTTCGATCCAAACGATTGGTTCCAGCACTTCAACCTGGGTGTGGGTTACGAGGGCACAGGCAAGCTTCAGGAGGCGATTTCCGAGTATCAGAAAGCGATGGAGATCTCGGGTAATTCCCAGAGCGCTGTGGCGCTGGCACACGCCTATTCGGCCACGGGCAAAAAAGCCGAGGCAGAAAAGATCCTTCACAATTTGGAGCGCAAATTAAGAGAAACCTCTGCATCGCCATACACCATGGCCACGATCTATGCCGGCCTCGGCGAAAACGACAAAGCCTTCGAGTTTCTGGAAAAGGCTTACTCGCAGAAGTCTTTGGACATTCCCTGGTCGCTTAAATCTGACTTGGTGCTGAATGGCTTGCGTCTTGATCCTCGGTTCCAAAGCCTGCTCCGCCGTATCGGCTTAGCCGTATAGCTTCCTTGCGGAAACTTTGTTTTGGAATTCTGCGCGCAGGCACCTTTGCGCTAAGCAAAGCTTGAGATTCTCTTGCTGGTACCTTGCTCTCGGTTTAATCAGCGAGCGATCTCCAAAAACAAATAAGGCGCCCAAAGGCGCCTCCATGCAAACCCATCCCAATTTGTGGATTTCTCGCTGGTCTTACTGATTACCGACTACTGAAAACTGATTACATCTCTTGGTAGCGATACCGGGATTCGAACCCGGGTTTCCGCCGTGAGAGGGCGGCGTCCTGGACCCCTAGACGATATCGCCATTGCTGTTCACAGTGAATTTCACTGCGTTCACTACAGCTTTAAATGTTCTCACGCCAACACCCGCCGTGCAAGCGGATGTCTCCCAAACCCGCGCGCTAAGCCGCTTTCTCCGCAGCCGCCAGCAGCACGCAAAGCGCCACGCCCTCCGCAGCCTGTGCCACCTCCGCCAATTCCGGAAACGTCGGTGCGATCCGGATCGTGCGGTCCTCCGGATCTTTTCCGTAAGGATGTGTCGCACCCGCTGGCGTCAACTCAATCCCCGCTCCCTGCGCCAGCGCCACCACCCGTCGTGCACAGCCCTTCGGCACTTCCAGGCTGATGAAGTATCCACCCTTCGGCCGCGTCCAGCTCACCCCGGGCACCCCCGCCAGCCTCGACTCGAAAACCTCCAGCACCTTCCAAAATTTTGGCCCAATCAGCGCGCGGTGCCGGTCCATCAACTCCAGAATCCCCGCTTCATTTTTCAGAAATAAAACGTGCCGCAACTGGTTCAGCTTATCCGGACCAATCGTCCGCGGCAACATTCTGGCCAGCAGCCACTTCACATTTTCCTTCGACCCCGCAAACAGCGCCAGCCCCGCACCCGCGATCGTAATCTTCGAGGTGGACGCAAACACAAACGCCCGGTTCGCCTGCCCGTGCTTCGCGCACAGCTCCAGCATATTGGCGATCTCCACCCGCTCGTCCGTCAGATGGTGCACCCCATACGCGTTGTCCCAGAACAGCCGGAAGTCCGGAGCCGCCGTATTCATCGAGGCCAGCCGCGCGATCACCGCATTGGAATAGGTCGTGCCCGTGGGATTGCTGTACTTCGGCATGCACCACATGCCTTTGATCGACGCGTCCGCCGCCACCAGCCGCTCCACTTCGTCCACGTCCGGCCCGTCTTCCCGCATCGCCACGGGAATCATGCGAATTCCATAGTCCTCGCAAATCTTGAAATGCCGGTCATATCCCGGCACCGGACAAAGGAACGCCACTTCACCCTGCTTGCTCCACGGCGCCGCGCTGTCGCACGTCCCCTTCAGCAGCGAGTACGCGACGCAATCATGCATCAGCGCCAGGCTCGAATTGTTGGCCACCAGCACCTGCTCCGCCGGCGCTCCCACCATCCCCGCGAACAATCTCCGCGCTTCCGCCAGCCCTTGCAACACTCCGTAGTTCCGGCAATCGGTCGCGCCTTCCGCCATGTACTTCCCTTTACCCGGAAGCGCCAGCAACTCCTCACCCAAATCGAGTTGCGCCGACGAGGGCTTCCCGCGCGTCAGGTTGAGCTTCAATCCGCTCGCCTTGAACGCCTCGTAATTTTGTTGAAGTTCCTGCAATCGGCCGGCCACCGGTGAACTCGGTGAAGCGAATCCCGTCATGGTGAATAGGGTCCTCTGTTAAATTTGCAAAACAAGCGGAGTGCCAGCCGATCCCGGCGACTCCCCCTTCTTTCATTATTGCGGATTCTTCCCTCTTGTGGCCAGTGGCGGCGCGCCTGGTCCAGAGGCAAATTGGTTCCTCGCTCTTTTCACCTTGCCCCGTCGCCACACTCGTTGGCCTCTGTTAAACTGTTCCCCGTTCCGCGCTCAACTTTCGCTTCTGGAGATTCTCAATGAACTCGTTCGCTCCGTTCACCCGCAGGCAATTTCTCTCGAACGCATCCCGCTTCAGCGCTCTGTATGCCTTCGCCGGCTCTATTCCACTTCCCGCTCTAGCCTCTTCCGTTGCGGACGATCCCCGAGTCTCCCAAACTCCCATCGCCGACGCTGGCTTCGCCTCCGTCCACAAAATCGGTGATGGTCTTTACGCAACCATCTCCGACACCTCCAAAGGTTTCACCACCATCTGCAACGGTGGCTTTCTGATCGGCAAAGACGCCGGTCTTCTCCTCGAAGGTTTCGGCTCGCCTCGCGGCGCCGCTTTTCAGATGGACGCTTTTCACAAAGTCACTCAGGTTCCCGCCCTCGGGGCGCTCGATACCCACTATCATTTCGACCACACCATGGGTAACTCCTTCTACGGCGCCAACGGCATTCAACTCTGGGGACACGCCGCCGTTCCGAAACGCATCATGGAGTCCTACGTCATCTTGCAGGGAGCCGATCGAGCCGCGGTCCTCGCCCCCACAGAAATGCGGATCAAGAACGCGAAAAATGACGTCGCCCGGCAGCACGCCCAGGGCGATCTCGCCGCCATCGGCAATGTCTTCGACCTGGCCAACAAAACTCCGCTGGCCTTTCCCAATCGCCCGATCGATCCCGCAAAGCTCCCGATGAATCTGGACCTCGGTCACTTCCCCATCATCATCGAACACTATCCCGGCCATTCCGGCACCGACCTGATCGTCCGCGTCCCCGATCAAAAAGTCGTCTATGCGGGCGACCTGGTTTTCAGCCACGCCTATCCCGCCTGCTTCGACGACAAGTGCACCATGTCCGGCTGGCGCAAAACCCTCCAGACCTTCGCCTCCTGGGACAAGGACACTCTGTTCGTCCCGGGCCACGGCCCGGTCTGCGGCCAGGAAGGCATTCGAGACCTCCGCGACGTCTTCGACGACCTCTACACGCAAGCCGAAAAAATGCATAAGGCCGGCGTTCCCGTCTCCGACGCCACCGACCAGTACGTCATCCCCGAAAAATTCAAAACCTACCCCGTCTTCGCCTGGGGCTTCTGCATCGCCGGCGCCATTTCCAAAATCTACGCCGAAATGGCCACCGGCTAGTCCCCACGCAATCAAAATAAAAAGGGCGCCTCGAATTTCGAAGCGCCCTTTTCCTTTGTGGCACAGCGATTCCTCGCTGTGCTCTTGGGTTCCTCTCGGACTTGTAGGGCCCGCCGTCTGCAGCGGGCCGCCCTTCGCGATACGTAGCGGCCACCTTCAGGTGGTCTAGCCCGCACAGCGGCGCCAAATCCGCTGCATGCACGCTCAAACTTTCTCGCGCCAAACCAGCGTCGGAGGCGCGAAAGAAGTTAGCCAAGCGCGCCTGCCCTGAGCGAAGTCGAAGGGTGAGCGTTGGGTCTCCCTAAAAGCTATCCAAGCCCCGAAGGGACGGCACCTTCACGCACCTCAACGCCGCCCCGACTCTCGACAATTTAGAACTTCACCATAATCGACAAATCAATAAACGACTCATTCTTCGTCATGTTCAGAACTTGTAGATCAAATCCATCCCGAAGAACAGCTGATTTCTTGCCGTTCCGTTGTTGTACGCCCGCAGGTCCCACGAGTGATCAAAGCGGAGTTCCGGACGGAGCATGATTGTCGTGCCGATATATCGGGTCGCATACAGCGTATTCTCCGTATATTTCGTCGCGAATCCCGTGCGCTGCCCTTTCTTGTCATCCAGGAAGTCCGACCGAAAGCCGAACATGAACTTGGAGCTGACTTCGCGATTGATGTAATTCACGATCGCATACTCCGGTGCCGTGCAACGCTGGAGTCCCGCCTTGCAGAAGGCCCCGTTTGCCCCAAGCTCCGGCGTGATCGGATTGGCTACATTGCCGGCAACATTTGGCACATCGCGTTCGTACATGTACCAGGCCTCCGTAGCCATGTGCCACTTGCTGTTGAACTTGTGATACCAGGTGAAATCGTAATCCTGCAAATTGTTGTATGCGTACTTGCCGTCGTTGATGCCGTTCGCGCAGCCGTAAAAATTGTCGTTGTTGCTCTTGGTCGAATAGTTCAGGCAAAAGATTCCAGAGGGTTTGGCGTCACTGGTCCACGGCGCAACATCGTGGCCCGCTGACAGGCCCAGCTGAACCATCCATTGCTTATTCAATTTGAGAGAGGCGTAAATCCCGGTGTCGGTGAAGGGATCGATCGTATAAAGCAGCGAGTGCGTCATGTTGTAATTGTTCGGCGCCAACTGCGCTTCGATTCCGGGAACCGAAAGGAACCGGCCAATCCGGATGTTCAAGCCGTCTTTTACCGGAAAGTACAGGTCAAGGTACTCAAGGACGGGATCGAAACCATACTGGCGGTTGAACTTCAAAAGCTGCTGGCTAAAGTAGCCCTTTGCCGTGGTAAAGCGATAGTCGATGCCCTCGAATGCGGTGAGGTGGAATCCCCAATCGAAATGGTCATTTTGCACCGTGTCAGGTAGCCGTTCCACGTAAATCACCGCCTGATTGAGTTCAATCTTGTTCGGGAAAATGTCGTAAGAAACAGGAAAGTTGTTGTGCCCGGAGGTGCTGAAATTGATGCTCGTCGCCACCCATCCGTAGACTTTCGTGCGGCTATTTTCAAGGCCGAGCGCGGTCATCAAAGGATAGGTATTCCCATCGGGTGCGCCGATATCCGGGGCCCCGCCGTAAATCCAGTCGGAAGATGGGAATGGAGGTGAATCGATGGGAGCCGGAAGGCCCCGTTTCGCAGGCAACGTTGCCGAGGGATTTGTCCCTGCCCAATCCTGATGGTAGAACTGGACCAGGCGCTCGAAAAAGTTTCCCTTCAAAACGTAATTGCTATTGATTCCGGAACCTTGTCCACCGGCGGACTGCGGCGCGCTTTGAGGAGCCGGATTCTCCGGGTTGCCCGATGATGAAGATGCCGCGGCGTCGTTTGGTGTGGATGCCGTTGAATCCACAGTCGCTCCACCCGTCACGCCGTTAGACGCCGGCGCGGCTTGTACAGCAGCCGGCGCCGAATTATTTTCCTTTTTGGTATCGTCTGCACGCCCTACTCCGCAAACGCCCAGGCACGCAACTGTGCCCAGCCCAAACAACAACCCACAACCTATCCATGTGCGCAAGGCTCTTCTCTCCTACCCGATTTTGGGCAACGAATTTGGTCCAGGATCGGCACCTACCCAGTGCCGCTGAATGTCAGATGATGTCCCCGTCGTTGCAGATCAAGAATAACGCCTCCCTCATAAGATTTTCGTGAGGTCCGAATCAGCCTTCCCTAAAGCCACCCTGCAATTTTTCCCTTGACAATATTTTACTCTTCCATATAATTACCGACGAGTTAAGGTGCGACCAACTGTATTTAGACGGCCTGTCCGCCTCCTCTACTCCAGTTTGTTTTTCTAACTCCATTAGATTCCGCACTTCCACGAACGGCGCGATAACTTCTTTAAATTTCACACTTAAACATCCCGATGAATCTCTATCAAAACAGGCATCTTTAACCCTCGAAGATTCAACAGTTACACGAACTGGCTCGCTAACTCCTTTCCTTCCCGCACTTACAAAAAAAGGAGAGGGGAGGGGGGACCGTCATGTGTACAGACCGGGCGGATGGTTGTCAGAACCGCTTGAGAAGATTTTTGGGACTTAAAACTAAATTGGGGAGAACGGATTCAGCCGGGGAGCACCGAAGCCACACATTCTTTCCGAATAGCGCCCGAGGCGCGATAGATATTAGCCCAGCGCGCCTGCCCTGAGCGAAGCCGAAGGGTGAGTGCTGGGTATACCAACACAAACGAACCGAGCGCCGTAGGTGCGGCACATTCTTCGAATCAATTATGTCTGGGATTTCCCAATCGACAAAAATTTCGCTGCGTGTTCGACCGGCACCAAATCTTCGGGCCACGGGTCACCGAACACGGGCCACGCTTGGCCTAAACGCCCAACTTCTCTTTCTTCCCAATCTCCGCGGCCATCGTTTCCATCTCCGCGTGGATCAACCCGTTCGTCGCCAAAATCGACTTGCCGCCCAGCACATACGGCTTCCCATCGAGGTCGGTAATCTTTCCTCCAGCCTCTTCCACAATCACCACACCGGCCGCCGTATCCCACGGCTTCAACCCAAACTCCCAGAAACCATCAAATCGTCCGGCGGCCACGTATGCCAGATCCAAAGCAGCCGACCCGTCGCGCCGCACTCCGTGCGAAATCAACGTGAAATCCCAATAGTAGTAAATGTTCGGATTCGCATGCCGCTTATGATTCGGAAAACCTGTGCACAACAAACTGCCTCGCAGTGCCGCGATCTTCGAGCACTGCATTCTCTTGCCGTTGAAAAACGCGCCTTCTCCGCGCGCCGCCGAAAACATCTCCTCAAAGATCGGGTTGTAGACCACGCCGAGCAACAGCTCATCGCCCTTCGCCAGCGCCATCGAAACGCAAAAACAGGGATACCCGTGCGCGAAATTCGTCGTGCCGTCCAGCGGGTCCACGTGCCACTTGTATTCCGAGCCGGTCTCTTTCCCGCTTCCCTCTTCCGCCGCCACCGCATGCGCCGGAAAATATTTCTGCAGGCGGCTGACGATCACCGCCTCCGAGCGCTTGTCCGCCTGCGTCACCAGGTCGTAATCGCCCTTGTACGAAATATCCGGCGGCCGCTGCGCCTCTTCCCGCAGCACCGCCCCCGCTTCCCGCGCAATCTCAACCGCCGCCTCTAAGTAATCAATCGCCATGCCTTCTCTCAATGTGGGTTCTGAATCCCCTCTAACTGATTACTGATAACCGATTACTGATTACCTGCCGCTCTCCACCGGCCACTGGTCGCCGGGCACTGGCCACTTCTCGCATCACTGCGCCCCAACCAAATACGCCGTCCGGTGCCGCGCCGTGTAACCCGGGATCATCTTCACCTCAATCTTACGATACGAATTCGCCGCTCCGCGCGGATTCGGGTAATACGCCAACCGGTATTGCGTCCGCAGCTCGGCGTCGATGCGGTCAAAAATAATCGGTAACTCCTGTGGCGAATCTGGGAAAAACATCGCGCCGCCCGTGGTCTCCGTAATCGTCTGCAGCGCGTGCTCTCCCGCGGTGTTTCGCCCGTTCTCGCTTTTCATCGCGCGGACCAGAATCGTGTACAGCAGCACCTCGCCGCGCAGCGCCCCGCGCCGCGCCGCCTCAAAATCCGCATGGCTGGTGGTCTCGCCGCCGTCCGTCACCAGGATGATCACTCGCCGCCGTTCGCCACCCCGCTTCCCAAGCGCCTGCGAGCCCAGCAGCACCGCATCGTAAATCGAAGTGCCCGCGCCGTCGGGTATCTTCGCCACCGCTTCCGTCAGCGTCTGCACCTTTTCCGTGAACACGGTGCGTTGCGTCACCGTCTCGTCGAACGAAAACACCGCCATGCGGTCGTCCGGTCGCAGCACCTGTCGGATAAAGTGCGAAGCCGCATCGCGCTCAAATTGAATGTCAATGTGCGCGCTCATGCTCGCGTCAATCATCAGCGCCAGATCCAGCGGTAATTTGGTTTCCGGCTCAAAAAACTCGATCTTCTGCGGCACGCCTTCTTCCAACACCTGAAATGCTTCCAGCGGCAGGTTGGGTGCCGGACGCTTGTTTTCATCCAACACGCTCGCAAGCACATTCACCAGGTTGACATTGACCTTGATGGTGCCCTTCGGCGCCGGTGGCTCTTTCTGTTTCTCAGGCGTTTCCACGGGAGGCTGCACCATGGCCCCTGGTGGAGGTGGGGAAGGCGGTGGTGGCTGGGGCTGGCCGCTGGGAGCTACTGGCTGCGGTTGGCTGGTCGAAGGCTGTGCCCAGGGCGGCCGGTCCGGCTTTTCCTGTGCTTCCGCAACAAACGCGCCCGCGAAAAGGGCCAATGGCACAACCCAGCAGATGGAGAATCGTGAGGACTGGGGAATCATCAGATAGCTAGGATGCACTTTTTGCACTTGGGGGTGTCGGGGGCAGTTCGCCGTCCGCCCAAACCGCGCCATCCGCGAAATACTCTTTCTTCCAGATGGGCACCGTGCGCTTCAGCATATCAATGGCATACCGGCAGGCGTCGAAGGCCGCGCCACGGTGCGGCGCGCTTACTGCAATGAATACGCTGGTTTCGCCAATTTCCAGCCGCCCCAGGCGGTGTACGATCACCACCCGATGAATCGCAAACTTCTCATGAATCTGCGCGGCGATCTCCTTCATCTTTCCCAGCGCCATGGATTCGTAGGCCTCGTATTCCAGGTAGCTCGTCTCGCGCCCATGCGATTCGTTGCGCACAAACCCGTCGAAGGTTACGATCGCGCCGTCCTGGCCCGCGCGCACCTGCCGCACCAGCGCCCCGGCATCGATCGCCTCGCGCACCAGCTCGAATTTATCTTCTTGAGTGCTCCCGGTCATAAGATCGAGTTCACCATCGCTCGGAAAGGCTTCTTTTCCCTACGCATGGAAAAAGTAAAACAGGTCATTCCGAACCCCGTTCGCCTTTTGAACGGGGTGAGGAATCTGCTTTCGCTCTTTCCCAATTTCCATTTTCTATTTTCCATTTTCTAAATTCAGCCTCCGCTCACCGGAGGCAAAAACGCAATCTCATCACCGGCCGCAACGCGCGTATCCCACGCGGCAAATTCCTGGTTCCGCGAAACCACCATCGAGTTCCGGAATCCCGCCAGTTTCGGATACCGTTCCGCATACTGCTCAAACACCTGTGCCAACGTCGCGCCTTCGGGCAACTCTCCAGCTTCCTCAGCCAGCCCGGTCAACTCCCGCAGCCGCCCAAAGAACAACACCTTCACCCGCAAGCTTGGCACCACCGATGGCATGCAAAAATTGTAACCCGTCCCCCACCGCCCCGCCACCGCTTCATGTGTAGCGGCCGCCTTACTTTGGAGTGCGGTGGCTCTGCCACTGCTTTTGCGGATTAAACGTAACTACCAACATCACCAGCTAGCACCGTGTAGGGGCGGCTTTACGCCGCCTTCTTTCTTTACTCTCCCCGGAACAGGCAACACATTGCCCTAACTGCGCGATAATCAAATCACCAATAAGGACCCCATGAAAATTCTCATCACAGGTTCCACAGGTCTAGTCGGCATTGCCCTTACGCAAGAACTCCAACGCGCAGGTCACACCGTCTGCCGCCTCGTTCGTCCCGGCACTTCCGCAAAGACGGTAAGCCCTTCGCACGGTTTCGACGTCAACTGGAACCCCGCCACCGGCGAACTCGGCGGAGCCGCCGTCGGCGCCGACGCCGTCGTCAATCTCGCCGGCGCATCCATCGCCGATGGACGCTGGACACCTCAGCGCAAAGCCCTCATCCGCTCCAGCCGCATGGATACCACCCGCGCCCTCGTCCAGGCGCTCGCCAAAATGTCCGCGCGCCCGCGCGTCCTCGTCTCCGCCTCCGCCACCGGCATCTACGGCAACCGCGGCGACGAAATCCTCACCGAAGCGAGCCAGCCCGGAAACGATTTTTTAAGTGAAATTGCAAAGGAATGGGAATCCGAAGCCATCAAAGCCGAAGTCCTCGGCATCCGCGTCGTCCGCGCCCGCTTCGGTGTAATCTTCTCCAAACACGGCGGCGCACTGCCGCAAATGATGCGCCCCTTTCAATTCGGAATCGGCGGAAAAATCGGCACCGGCAAACAGTGGCTAAGCTGGATCACTCTCGACGATGTAGTCGCCATCCTCCGCCTCGCCCTCGAAAACGCCAACGTCACCGGCCCCCTCAACGTAGTCTCTCCGCAACCCGTCACCAACGCGGGCTTCACGAAAATCCTGGCCGCCGCCCTGCACCGCCCCGCGCTCTTCCCCGCTCCCGCCTTCGCCCTCCGCCTCATCCTCGGCGAAATGGCGGACGCCCTGCTCCTCTCCAGCCAGCGCGTCCAACCCGCCCAACTCCAAAAACTCAACTTCCAATTCGCTCATCCAGACTTAGCCGCAGCGCTAGCCACCATCATGCAAACCTAACCCACCCCAGTAGCGGCCACCTTCAGGTGGCCCCGCTTAGCATTTTTCGGGGTGAAGGCGCCCAACTCACGCTTTTAGTTACTAGCCGCACCACCCAGCCCAACCGACTCCAACGCTTCACTTCATAACATTGATCGTAATTTCCACTTTGATCACCTTCCCGGTCGCCGGATCGGTCGCAAAATCAGTCTCAATTGTCTGTCCATCCCGCAGGGTCACGTTATTCTCGGACCGGAACTGCCGGATAATCGGTTGCGCAAACTGTCCGACGGCCGGATCGGTAGTCGGAGCAGCAGCCTTCTGCACGGGCACAAAGACGTCGCCTTCCACCCAGGAACGCTCGAGTGACAGGGAAAGATGGTAGCGCCCATCCTGCGTGGTGGACGCGCGGCAATCAATGTTTGTCCCTACATCGATGTATTGCATGGATCCGTGTTCCCCGCCTGTGTACACCGGCACGCGGCTCCCCATGCGGATTTTTGTCCCGGGAACATCGACGCGAGCCTGCAACAGTAGTGTGTACGGCAAGCTCTTGACCTTTTTCTCGCCGTCATACTCGGCAAACGTAATTTGCACTTTAAGTTGCGGACCTTCACTTCGGGCGTTTTCCGCTTTGGATTCGTCTTTCTTCGGCAGATCCTGGGCTCCAGAGGAGAAACTACTCGCCAACAGGCACAATCCAAAGACACTAGAAATTATGATTCGCTTCATTGAATCCTCCAGCGTTCACTCTCCAAGAATCCAGAATCCTTTGCCGGAACGCTCACTCCTGCGTCGTCAACGGCAGCACCGCTAAATCCTCAATCTTGATGGCCTGGGAAGCAGGCACCAGGTCTTCCGTCATCGCAGCAGGCTGCAGCAACGCTTGCCCCAGTTCCGGATGCTGCGAAATATTTCTCGCCAGCATCACTAAACCCTGCGCTTCCTCGCGCCCGACGACAACTTGCAATCTTTCGCCCGGCTCGGTTATACGAACCGAGTTCGGATGATGAACGATTGGGGGCTTTCCCGGCATTGCGCGACGCACGCCATTCACGGAAGCGGTAATCTCCCGCGTGGGAATGGACTCAGCCGTCTTCGACGTTGGCGATTCAACCGTGGGGACCACCGCCAACCGCGCAGGCGCGTTTTCACGTCGGACGAGGAATACGCAGAGCAACAGCGCAATCGCCGTTGTCGCGGCAAGCGGCTTTAAATAAATGCGCCAGACCCCAATAAGCACGTCAGCGTCGGCAACCCGCGCACGCAAGCGAGGCAACAACGACACCGGCACTGTTTCATTCACCATCGCCCGCACGCCCGAATCGATCGTCCCAAAGAGGTGCACTTGTGATTCATAAAATTTCTTGCATTCACCGCACGCCCGCAGATGCGCTAAGATATCGCCAGCCGGCGAGCTCTCTCCGCTCGCCAGCGCATCAATCAATTTGTCCCGATACCCTTCGCAGCTCATCTCAGCTTCTCCGCCAACTGCTTCCTTGCGAAAAACAGTCTCGATTTCACCGTGCCCATTGGAATGCCCAGCATTCCCGAAACTTCCTCCAGTGTGTATCCCTGGATCGCCGAGAGCAGCAGCACCATTCGGAATTTTTCCGGCAACTCCTCCATTGCCCGCTCCAATCGCGCCTGAAACTCGCTCGACGCCGCCAACTCTTCCGCGCTTGGCCCTATGGCTCTATGTTCCAATTCCTCCCCTGGCGCCTCCCGCTTCTCTCGCCGCTTCACCGACCGCCACCGGTCCAGGGCCATCCGGAACGCGATGCGCACCAGCCACCCCCGAAACCGTGTCGGCTCCCGCAGTCGCCCGAAATTCCGGTAGGCCTTCAGCAACGCCTCTTGCGCCACATCTTCCGCGTCGGCCGCATTCCGCAAAACTCCATACGCCACGCGAAACGCCAGCGGGCCGCACTCCGCCAGCCGCTCCTCAAACTCACGGTGCGCGCGGGAGCTCTCGCTCTCCCGCTCCGACGGCCCTTCGAGCACTCTTCCCGGCTGGGTCAGGACCAGCTCCCGCATTCTCAATCTCCGTTACACCAGACTAGACGCCACAACCCGGATTTCGGTTCAACCTCAAGCCAATTCTTGTAGGGCGCGCCGTCTGCGGCGGGCCGCTCTTATTTTGGAGTGCGGGTGCCCAGCTCCCGCTTTTACAAAGTAGCCCTAACTCCCAGATATCCTAATCGCCCACCCAGACGAGAACTTGTCATTCTGAGGACATCCGATGCGGTCCGGTTTTGGGACTCCGGTGATTTCTGCCGGAGATGTCCGAAGAGCCTCAACTTTAGGCATCTTTTCAACGTTTACAGGCGGGGCGGCCCTGCGAGCAGGCAATTCGTTCGGTCTTGCCAATCAGATATTCAACATGTTCAGCAAATCTTCCAAATTCTTCTCGTCCACAACCAGCCGCACCTCGCGTGCCGCCTCCGCCGTCAACGGCACCACGCCTTCGTCAAACGCCTGGAACAACCGCATCTTCGCCACCGCATACTCTTCGCTGCTCGTCAGCGCGCGCCCGTTCACCGCGGCCCACGCGTCCAGCGCGGCCTGCATCACAAGAATCCGCAATCCAAAGCTCGCGCCGCGATCCGCGGAAATGGCGTACACAAATTCCCCAGCCGCTCCGCCATCCAACGAAACGCGATTCAACTCGTAAAAGTAATACTGATACACATACCCATTCGCCGCGGAATAGCTCTTGATCCGTCGCACCGCCTCAGGCTTCGTCATGGCGCGATTATTCGAGCCGCTCCCCCGAATGTCAATCCGCTCATCCTTCACAATCGGGGTGCAGTTCGAGCGAGTGCTCTGCACAAGAGGTAGCGCCGGCATCTTGTTTACCCTGAGCCACGAAGGGCCGGCTCGCGTGCTTGCCGCCAGCATGGCGGCGCTAGCCAGGCACCGAATATAACAACGGCCGCGATTCCCAGGTTGGGAATGCACCTTAAGAACACCGTTCAATTCGGAACGTATCGCAATGTTTCGGAACATCGCCGCGCGCTCATTTTTCTGGCTCATGAGTTTTAGTTCCCAGGCTCCAAGCCCTTCGTTCCACGCACTTTAAAGAAAACCGATGTTCGACAAACGCTCGGCCGCGACTACCCCAACGCCGTGTTCTTTCGCTGGCCCTTCGTCTGCAATCGCATACGCCATGCGCCCTCTCTCGCAAACGCGCTCAAAACATGGCCCCTCCCATCGGAGCCCATTCGCTCATCGCCCCACGGCACGAGCAATAGTTCTTTTCGCCTTTTGTCTCGCGCTCTGCGCCTGCGGAAGCGTCAGTGGCGGCGGCTCCACAACTCCTCCTTCGCTGCAGATTGCCGTCAGCATCACCCCAAATTCCGGCACCGTGCTGCTCGGCAACACGCTCGCTTTCTCCGCCACGGTCTCCAACACCTCCGACACTTCCGTCCTATGGAGCGTCAACGGCATTTCGGGTGGCTCCCCGCAAATCGGGACAATCTCCCCAGAGGGAGTCTTCACCGCCCCCGCAGACCTTCCGCCCGGCGGGAAGCTCCAAGTGACCGCTACCAGCCACGCCGATTCCTCCAAGTCCTCCACTGCCGGCGTCACTATCTCCAGCGACATCGCCGTCTCGCTTTTTCCCGTTTCCGCTTCCGTTGAACTCGGCGCGCTCCAATCTTTCCACGCCACTATCACGAGCAGCGGTAAGCCCGATCCTTCCATCCGTTGGAGCCTTTCCGGCAGCGCGTGTCCCAACAATTGCGGCGCCGTCGACGCCAACGGAAATTACACCGCGCCCCCCATTCTCCCTTTCGTGTCCGGCGTCACCCTCACCGCTACCAGCATTGCCGACCCCACCAGGCAAAGCGCCACCACGCCCACCGTCACCAGCCATTTCACACTTCAGGTTGCCGCTCCCTCGAGCCTTCAACCCGGCGTCAATTCGGCCATCGTGGCCACGCTCACTCCCGTTCCCGGATCCAGTCCCAGCGCCGTGCTTTCCTGGTCGCTTTCCGGCACCGGCTGCAGCGGCAGTGCGTGCGGGATTCTTTCGGTCATAACCACACAATCCGCGGGAGGCGGCGCCGTAGCCGACTCCGCCAACTACACCGCCCCCCCCACTGCTCCGCAGCCCAACACCGTCGTCATCACCGTCACGCCCCAAGCCGATCCGTCCAAACAAGCGCAAGCCACGATTATCATTCAGTCCGGCCCTGGTCTCGGCCTCTCGCCATCGACAGCTACGCTCGCCGCCAATCATCGCGTCACGCTCACCGCCACGGAAAACGGCACCACCGGCGCGTCTCTCGCCTGGAGTGTCAGCGGCGTTCCCGGCGGCAACTTAACCGTCGGTCAGCTCTGCGTCGTGGCATCTTCACCTTGCCAAATCGTAACCAGCGGCACCGCCACACAAGTTGACTACATCGCACCCGGCGCCATTCCCTCTTCAAATCCCATCTCCGTCCAGGTGGCGCTTGTCGGAAATCCCGCGATCTTCGCTTCCGCGCAAATCACCGTCATCAATCACATTCTCGTCAGCGTTTTCCCGAACAGCATCTCTTTGCCGCCGCTCGGCGTGCAGGGCTTCACCGCATCCGTCCTCGGCGCCAGTAACCAGACCGTCGTCTGGCAAGTGCAGGGCTCCGCCTGCACTGTCAGCGGAGCATGCGGCTCCATCACTCCCAACGGCACGTTCACTGCCCCGGCGGAGCAGCCCACTCCGAACACCATCCAGATCGTCGCCATAAGTCAGGATGATTCCACGCAATCCGGCGCCGCCAACGTCACCATTTCCTCCGGCTCCAACATCCTATCGCTGCATCCCTCCAGTGTTTATTCCGGGGGCGCCAATGGCTTCACCCTCGCCGTCGATGGCAGCGGGTTCGTAATCTCAAACCCCGGCCCTGGCTCCACTCTACTCATCGGCGGAGCCGCGCGCGTCACCACCTGCAGTTCCGCCAACTCCTGCTCTTCTCCGGTCACGAGCACCGACGTCGCGCAACCCGGCAACGTGACTGTGCAAATTCAAAATCCGTCGGGCACCCGTTCCAACATCATCTCGCTCGTCGTCGTCGCTCCCGGCACCACCGACGATGTCATCTCTCTCACTACCTCTTCTCCCGGCATCTCCGGCAAAAATATCACCGTCGTCGAGCCCACGACCGCCGGTGTCGACAATTCCTCCGTCTCCTTCGATCTCAACGTCGCCGCGATCGGTGTCTTCAACACTTCCAGCAACTCCTGCAACCTTGCCGGAAATCCAATTCCGCTTGTGCGTCCTGCCTCCGGCACCAGCACCGCCGACATTTGCATGTTCTCGCAGTCAGGATTCGACACCAGCATGGCCTACACCATCTCCGGCCCCGGCGACGTCGCCGTCATCTCGAAACAACCGGCCGGGCTCGGCATCATCCACCTCACCATCCAGATTCCTTCCACCGCGCCGCCCGGCGCGCGAACGCTTTTCGTGCAAAACCCCAATCTCGATAAAACCGCCGCTTCCGGAGTGCTGGAAATTCAATGAAGAGGAGTCAACATCCATGAGCTACAAAGATCGCCGCCGATTTCTTTGGGTACTTTTTCTGATTGGCTTGGCCCTGATTGCCGTCGTTGCCCAGGCCACCACACTCGTGCGCCTGCGTTTCCAGGATCTGGTCCACTATTCGTACTCCATCGCGCGCGTGCGCTGCGTCCACGCCGAATCAGTGATGGAGAACGGCGAAATCTGGACCGACACCAGTTTCCGTGTCGTCTCGCACAATAAAGGTTATCTGCCTGAAGAAATCGTCGTGCGCCAGCCCGGCGGGAAATTCCAGCACCTGCATTCGCACGTGGATGGCACGCCCGAATTCCGTCCCGGCGAAGAAGTCTATCTGTTTCTTAGCGCGCATGCCGTCGGTCAATTCAAAATCGTCGGCTGGGCGCAGGGCACTTTCCGCATCCATCGCGATCTCCGCTCCGGCGGCGAAACCGTCACGCAGGATTCCGCGGAAACCCCGGTCTTCGATCCCGCATCCAGCTCCTTCACAAAAACGGGCGTCAAGAATCTTTCCGTCGATGCCTTCGAACAGCGCGTTCACCACGAAATGTCGCGCGAAACGGAATGAGCGCGTCCCCAAAGGAGAATGCCGTGCAAACCCTGCTCCGCCAATCCGCATCCCTCGCGATGACGATGTTCTTGCTCCTCTGGTCCGTCATCACTGCCCAGGGCTACGCCTTCAATGAAATCGTCCCGGACGTGCGCGAACCCGCCAGCGTTTCCGGCGGCTCCGCCTGCCCCGTGCCCTCGCACCAACTGACCACCGCGGCGGCGATCGCGTTCCGTTGGAGCACCGCGCTCGGCACAAATCCCAAAACCATCCTCACCCAGGACCAGACCGCCGCCGGCAGCCTCAACGAAATCGAACAGGTCATCCAGCAATCCCTCGCTGTCTGGAGCGGCGTCAGCGGAACATCCCTGATCCCCGCCACCTTCGCCCCGCTCGCCCGCAATTCCGCTGCGAATCTCTGCGGTTCCGACGGCATCAATTCCATCTGCTTCGATCAGCCCGACATGGCCTTCACTCCGGGCGTGCTCGCCTTCACCCGCGTCATCACCGCCGATCAGATCGGCATCCAGCTCGGCAGCGGTGCGCCATCCACGCAAATCGGCCAGATTCTCGATGCCGACATCTACTTCAATCCCAGCGATTCGCTGGCGAGCTTCGCCACTCCCGCCGCGCTCGGCGCCAACCCGAAATCCTACGACCTTGAATCCCTCCTCACCCACGAACTCGGCCACTCCCTCGGCTTCAGCCATTCCGCCGTGTGGGGCGCCATGATGTTTCCCTTTGCCCCCGCGCCCGGCACATTCACCGGAATACGGCCGACCGCGCAACAACCGGATGCCCCGCTCGGTGACGACGATCGCACCGGCCTGCGCGTTCTCTTTCACGATCCCGCGGACACGCTATTCATCGGCTCGATTCAGGGACGCATCCTTCCGGCGAACCTGCTCTCTTTGCCCGCTTCTCCTCCGGGCGTAACGGGAATCTTCGGCGCACACGTTGTCGCCGTGGACACCGCAAGCGGCGCCGTCATCGCTGGAACTTTGGGTGGATGGAGTTGCCAGGCCCCCGGCCCGGCACAATTCGATGGCACTTACGAAATCGGCGCCCTCGCCGTGAATCACACTTACAAAATTTATGCCGAGCCGCTCAACGGCGCTGTAGGCCCTTCCGAAGTTTCTAACGCCCTGGTGAGTCTCTGCCGCAATTCCACCACCGACCCCGGCTGGCCCCCGCTGGAAGCCTGCGTCGTCCCCCAGCCCGACATCGAATTCACCACTGCCACCCGCTCATCGCCGTAGCGAGCCCCTCCGCGATTTGTCATCCTGAGCGTCCCGATTCCGATCGGGACGCGAAGGACCTCAACTTAAACGTCTCCCGGCATCAAACATCAGCTTGGCAATTCAACTCTCCGCCGGCACCATCCACCCACCGCCAAAAAGCAGCCCCGGCGCCAGCGAAGCTAAAAACACCGCGGTCCGTTC